>Ga0208357_1000230_pt1 | contig 46026 bp, 48 predicted proteins | sample NGESurdeep092012_6_FD_184487 | JGI IMG/M metagenome (GOLD analysis project Ga0208357, IMG submission 184487) | Arctic peat soil microbial communities from Barrow, Alaska - NGEE Surface sample F52-2 deep-092012 (SPAdes) | ecosystem: Environmental > Terrestrial > Soil > Wetlands > Peat ...
GCAACAAAGAGCGATATCAGCCGGATGATGCAGCCGCGGCCGCGGCCGGTCTGCGCGAGTCTGTCACCGAACTGGGAGGGGCCCGCGTGGGCGACAAGACCATGGTCGATGCGCTGATCCCCTTCACCGACACGTTTAGCGAAGCCGTGAGTGCCGGCGAGTCAATCAACACCGCCCTGTCACGCGCCGCCGAACGAGCACATGAGGCGGCAGAACAGACGGCGTCGCTGAGTCCGAAGCTGGGGCGGGCCCGCCCATTGGCCGAGCGCAGTGTGGGGCACCCCGACCCCGGTGCCGTCTCCTTCGCCCTCGTCGTGAACGCGGTGGCCGATAATTTCGAGTCGATGCGTGATGGAAATGGGGAACGGAAATGAATGAAGGATGGCACATCATCGTCGGTAGCGACGATGCCGGGTTGGAATACAAGGATGCTCTTCGCGACCTCTTCGACGCCGATGAGCGCGTTTCCTCGGTGGAAGACATCGGGGTCAGAGCGGGTGACAAGACTGCTTACCCGCACGTCGCCGTGGCCGCTGCACGCAAAGTGGCGGCTGGTGAAGCTGACCGGGCACTGCTGATCTGCGGCACCGGGCTAGGTGTTGCGATCTCCGCAAACAAGGTGCCTGGGATCAGAGCGGTCACGGCGCACGACAGTTACTCGGTGGAACGTTCGGTGTTGTCGAACAATGCGCAAGTGCTGACTTTCGGGCAGCGCGTCATCGGTATCGAATTGGCCAAACGGCTGGCCTCCGAATGGCTCGACTACCGGTTCGACCCGTCCTCTTCCTCCGCACAGAAGGTCGATGCGATCTGCTCGTACGAACCCGACACCGCGCAATCATGACCCGCCAGATCGCCGTGATCGGATCCGGCTACATGGGCGGCGGTATCGCGCAGGTCCTCGCCCTGACCGGGGCGCAGGTCGCCCTGGCGGACGTCTCGGCTGACATTGCGGAGAAGAACTACGCTCGCCTGATCGCTGAATCCGACGATTTCGTCGAGGCAGGACTCTTTCCTGACGGCGCGACCGAGACTCTGAAACGGAACCTGCGGGCAGCGACCGACATCGAGGATGCCGTTACGGACGTCGAGTACATCGAAGAAGCCGTGCCCGAAGATATCGAGATCAAGCACACGACGCTCATGCAGATCAGCAAGGCCGCCCGTGCGGATGCCGTGATCGGCAGCAACACCTCGACGATTTCCATCGCCGACCTCGCCACCGCCGTCGAAAATCCGGAGAGATTTCTCGGCGTGCATTTTTCCAACCCAGCACCGTTCATCCCCGGCGTTGAGCTGATTCCGCATGCCGAAACATCCGATGCCGCGTTGCAGACCGCCCGTACGATCGTCGCTGAGGGCGGCAAGGAGTCGGCCACCGTCAAGGACGTGACCGGTTTCGTGCTCAATCGCCTGCAGTATGCCCTGTTTCACGAGGCCGCCCAGGTGGTCGAGGACGGCATCGCGACCCCGGAGGAAGTCGACACGCTGGTCCGCACTACTTTCGGCTTCCGGCTTCCGTTCTTCGGACCGTTCGCGATCGCCGATATGGCCGGCCTAGATGTGTACGCGTTCTGTTACAAGTCCCTGCAGACCAGTTTCCCGGAGCGTTTTGCGACGCCGAAGATTCTGCAGGATCTGGTTGATGCGGGAAAGCTGGGCACCAAGAGCGGCGCGGGATTCCTGGATATCCCGGCCGAACGCACCGCGGGCCTGGTCGCCTACCGCAATAAGGCCTATGTGCTCATGCAGAAGCTGATCGACGAGCTCGGCCCCGCCCCGACGCATTAAGACCCGCCGCGACGCATTAAGACAAATTCCCCTGGTCCGGCGCGACATGTGCAGGATGGAACAACGATGCAGTACATCGGCGTAAGCACCAAGATGTACTTGGGCTATCAGGTAAGCCTGAACTGGATGACGCAGGTGCGGCAGATCGCCGATGCCTGGGAAGCGGATGCCTGTGAAGCGGACAATCGTGGCGAGCCGGGCTCCGAAGTCGCGGTGCGCCCCTTCGTGATCCCATCTTTCCTTTCCCGGTGCTGGAGAGCGCACTGCGAATCTTCGCCGGCTCGAGCGTGTGGGTCGGCGCACAGAACTGCAGCTGGGGAGACGGAGCACTGACCGGTGAGGTCAGCCCGACCGTGCACTGGACGGCACGGTGTCCGAAGCCGGCAGGCTCATCCTCGCCTATGAGCCCGTTTGGGCGATCGGCGCGTCGGCGCCGGCAGCTCCTGACTACGTCAACGACGCGCTGGGCGCCCTTCGCAGGCAGATTGCATCGGCAACCGGTAACGCCGCCGCGGCTGTCCCGATCGTGTACGGAGGCAGTGCCGGCCCCAGATTCCTGCCGTCACTCTCTGCTGCGAACGGGCTCTTCCTGGGTCACTTCGCCCATGATCCGGAGAACTTCGGCACCATACTCGACGAGGCGGCAAGGGCGAACAAGCGCTGACGCGCACGGCATTGCCAGGCGGGTCGGCGCACCCTCCGGTGCTGCGTAAGCACTTTCGCCGAGCTGACGCTACCCCCTTGTCCACCAGGACGAGGCGGGTCATTATTGAAGAGCAAGAGTAATCGCGCACTGAAGTCCCGATAGCGATTGGGGAGTCCGCATGACCGATCAAATTCAAGCAGCATCGAAGGTCGGGAAGACACGATGGCATCGGCTTATCCCAATCGCGATCGTTGTCTACATCATCTCCTTCATGGATCGCACCAACATCGGTTTCGCGCTCAGCGGGCTCCACAAAGACCTGGGGATTAACTCCGCTCAGGAAGGGCTGGCCGCGGGTATCTTCTTCATCGGGTATCTGAGTTTGCAGATCACGGGAGGTTACCTCGCGGAGCACTGGAGTGCGAAGAAGTTCGTGGGCATCATGGTGCTCGTCTGGGGAATTCTGGCCATCCTCAACGGCTTCGTCCAGAACTTTGCGGAATTGCTCGCCGTCCGCTTCCTGCTGGGCGTTGCGGAGGCCGGAATCTGGCCCGCGATCCTGGTGCTGATCAGTCACTGGTTCCCCGCCGCCGAACGTGCTCGTGCCTATGCGTTCTGGATTATGAACATCGCCATCGCCTCGATCATCACCGCTCCTCTCTCCGGCTGGATTCTCACCTTTGCGGACTGGCGCTGGTTGTTCATCATCGAAGGACTCTTCCCGTTCATCATCGCGGCGCCGCTGTGGTGGATATTCATTGCCGACCACCCCAAAGACGCGAAGTGGTGTTCGCCGGAGGAACGCGAGTACATCGAGAAAAGTCTGGCTGCCGACAGAGCCAAAGAGGTCGGCCAAAAACAGGTGACCTTTCGCAACGTCCTGTCGAGTGGAATCGTGTGGCGGTTGACGCTCGTGTACTTTCTGATCCAGATCGGTTTCTACGGGATCAATATATGGCTCCCGACGGTCGTTAAGACGATTACCGGCGGGGCGTCCCTCGAGGTCGGCCTAGTCACCGCGATCCCATACGTGTTGGCAATGTTTGCCCTCTGGTACAACGCCAAGGCCTCCGATCGTTCGGGGAGATACTCCACTCACGTGTTGCTTTCTATGGCAGTCGGTGCCGTTGCCCTCGTGCTTTCGGTTGCAACTGGCAACCACATCCCGATCCTGGCGATCGTCTTCATCAGCATCGCGGTGGCGGGCGCGCTCGCTTATGATGGGCCGTTCTGGGCTTCGGCGTCACAGGTGATGCCGATCGCGATGGCCGGAACTGCGATGGGCTTGATCAACGCGGTCGGCAACCTGGGAGGCTTTTTCGGACCCTATGTTGGCGGCGTGCTTCAGGATATGGCGGGCGGCAGCTTCTTCCCAGCCTCGATCTTCCTGGCCTGTTGCCTGCTCGCCGCCGGCCTGGTCATGCTCACGCTACGGCGCGGCGGTGACCGCCCGGTGAAGGAGACGGAGCGGGTCGCCACGAAGACTACGTGACGCTACTGGCGACCGGCCGGTAGGCGCGGCGGTGTTTCCAGGCCGCTTCCACCAGCAGTCGCCGGGCATGGTCTTGCCGGTGAACCGGCGCCAGTCGGTGAACTCCATCACCAGGGCGAAACCGGTCAGGGTCCCAATGCCGCGCAGGCAGCCCAACCGGCCAAACAATGGCGTGACTGGGAATCAGCGGCCATCAGGCTGATCGCCATATCCAGCCGGTCTCGGCGGGCAACAGTCTGGATAACGGCCTCATACGATGCGTCGACCACATACTGTCTCGTGTACCTCGGTGCCTCGAAACCCGTGCGTTACGAGAGTCATGCCGCATCTCTGCCGCCATCTCGTACCAACACAAGTCGACTACCAAGAGCCGAGAAGCACAAGTCGCACCTTCCGTGTGTCCACAACGGTGTCACGCATAAGGGTCGGTGACGCCGCGATCCACCGTCGCTGCGAATGGCACCGCCATGTGTGGCTCAGTCGGTGAGCTTGCGGATGAACACCGCGAAACCAGGGATAGTGAATACGAGATTGCCGCAGCCGGCGGCTTGGATGAAACCCTTGTCGATCAAACGAGCCCGCGGCAGCTAGCGGACTGTTCGCGGCAATACGTCGATGATGGGCCGGGCATCCGATTAGGAGTGTGGCACATCGACGCGCCCGATGCGCCGCAAGATGTACTTGTCTCCGCGAACCTCCCAAACGATCGCGTACAGCTCGTCTCGACCCCGAATGCGAAGAGTGTGAAAGCGCGCGTGATTGTCGAACATTTGGCCTACCAGCTCACCTGCTTCGATAGCGTCGAAGAGTGGATCGATCGCCTCGGCCAACGGCCGATCGCGGTCAACGATGAGATCCCACTCATCGGCTGCGGCAGGAGAGAACGCTAAAGGCTTATGCGGCATTCTCCCAGCATACACCATTGTAACAAGTGCACCATTGTCCCTGTGGTGCGTTTGTGCTACAGTCGAGTTAGTGACGACCTAGTGACGCCCTAGTGGTGGGTCCTCCGTCGAAGATTGGACAAGAGCTGATGAGCACATTTCAAACCCTCGATTCGCGGAAGCGGATCAATCTCGCAACCATCGCGACACGCGATTCTTACCGCGTGACCCTGGAATCAAACGGCCGAATCATCCTCGACCCTGCCCTGGTGTTGACCGAAGACGAACTCGCCGTACTGAACGACGAGACCACACGAAAGGCAGTCGAGGCCGCGCGCTCCTCCGATGAGACGGTCCCGCGCCGGCGGCTATAAGTTAGATCAAAGTTGAGAGGCTCCCCCGCATCCGTCGGGGAGCCTCTCTTCTGTTTTTTAAGGTATCCGTATGCCGATCGCCTTCAACTCTTTGGCGGCAGCATACGATTGGCTCCTGCCGGAGATTGGGAGCGTGATTGAGGTTCATCCGGTCAGGCCAGCTCGGGCAAATTATGGCTATCCCATGCGATGGGTTGCCGGAACTGTGGCCGCAGCCTTTTTCGGCGGCAGCGGGCCTGAAGACCAGCGAATCGAGGTCCACTTCGGTGGTTCGTGTGACTACTGTAATGGGTCAACTGACTACTTTTGTGGTTCACATTGTGCTGGCTGATTTGGAGGTGCGCACGCAGTTTCACCCGTCAAAGAATTGAATGCTCTGCCTGACGATACCGGGCAAGATTGCCTAATGTTCTGGCAGACTCGACTCCAGCGCTCAATTGATTGCCGCGGATCGGTTAAGTCGCGAGGATCTATCGAGAACCCTTCCAGGCAGCCCGGCGACGCGAAGGCACGGTTTTGCCCCGGATCGAGAGAGGACTGCGTGTGCCTCAATCCGAAGGTGGCCGAATCCATCGTCTATCACGTGCGCCGAATGAATTCACCCCCTTTGTGGTCAATCAGCTCGACAGGCTTGGTTTCCTTCCGCCACTCCTGCAGGATGAACCCTGATGAGCAGCAACTTCGACTTCCTGGCCGAGCAGTGGCCCGCCGCGGCCTTCGAAGCGCGCGCCGCCGAGAAGAAGGCGCTCACCGAGTCGCGCGAGGCACTGTTTCGTGCGCGGCGCGCGATCGAGGCCATCGTCGGCTGGATGTACACCGCCGACACCAGCCTCAACGAGCCCTACAAGCGCGACCTCTCCGCACGCCTGCATGAGCCGAGCTTTCAGGCGGTGGTCGATCCGGGCATCCGGCAGAAGTTCAACGTGATCCGCATTCAGGGCAACACGGCCGTGCACAAGCTCGGCTTCATCAAGCCGGAGGACGGCCTGAAGGTCATCCGTGAGTTGTACTTCGTCTGCGTCTGGTTTGCTACCCGGTATGCGGATGTCTCGACCACCGTTCCCGACGCCGGCACACCATTCGATGCATTGCTGATTCCCCGAACCACGGATGGCGGGGCCAAGACACTCGCGCAGCTCAAAACGCTTGCGGCCGACCTCGCGGCGAAAGACAAGTCGCTCGAGTCGGAGCGACAAAAGCGTGCGGATGCCGAAAAGCAGGTCAAGACCCTGCAGGCACAGGTCACGGAACTCATCGCAGCGAATGCCACCGCAGCCAAATACACGACCGAGCTGATTGAGGCCGGGACCGAGGCGGAGACACGCACCTACCTCATCGACGTCATGCTGCACGAGGCCGGGTGGCCACTCGCTGAGGCGCGCGACCGCGAGTACGAGGTCGCAGGCCAGCCGACGCCATCCGGTCGCGGATTCGTCGACTACGTGCTGTGGGGCGACGACGGCAAAGCGCTCGGCATCGTCGAAGCCAAGAAGACCACGGCGTCACCGGCGGCCGGGCAGCACCAGGCGCGGCTTTACGCCGAAGCGCTCGAGCAGGAGACCGGGCAATTGCCGGTCATCTTCTACACCAACGGCTACACCACCTGGCTCTGGGATTCGCACAACTACCCACCGCGCAAGGTCGACGGTTTCTACACCAAGGAGCAGCTGCAGTTGCTGGTGCAACGACGCACGTCGCGGCATCCGCTCGGCACCGTGGCGACCAACACGGCGATCGCCGGGCGCGGCTACCAGGAGCACGCCATCCGCTCGGTGACGGATGTGTTCGAGGCCAACCAGCGCAAGGCACTGCTGGTGATGGCCACCGGCACGGGCAAGACGCGCACGGCCATCGCGCTGGTCGACGTGCTCATGCGCGCGAATTGGGCCAAGAATGTGCTGTTCCTTGCCGACCGCACGGCGCTCGTCAAGCAGGCGGCGGATGCGTTCACCTCGCTTCTGCCCAGCGCGTCGACCGTCAATCTGCTGAAGAATCCGGATGGAACGGGCCGCGTGTACGCCGCGACCTACCAAACGATGATGCATTTGATCGACACCGGGGACGAGTTGCGGCGCTTCGGGCCCGGGTTCTTCGACCTGGTGATCGTGGACGAAGCACACCGGTCGATCTACCAGAAGTTCGGCGAGATCTTCGAATACTTCGACGCACTCCTGCTCGGTCTGACCGCGACCCCGAAGGCCGAGGTCGATCACAACACCTACCGGCTGTTCGAACTCGAGGACGGCGTGCCGACGGACGAGTATCCGCTCGACAAGGCCATCGCCGACGGCTACCTCGTGCCGCCGCGAGCGCGACCGATCGGGCTCGGGTTCATGCGCAGCGGCATCCGTTATGACGATCTCAGCGACGCCGAACGCGAAGAGTGGGACGAGCTGGAGTGGGGAGACGACGGCGAGATTCCCGACGAAGTGCCCGCGGCGGAGATCAACCGCTGGCTGTTCAACGCGGACACTGTGGACAAGGTGCTCGAAATTCTGATGACCGAGGGGCGGCGGGTCGCAGGCGGCGACGTGCTCGGCAAGACGATCGTGTTCGCCCGCAACGTGGCGCATGCGAGTTCATTCAGCAACGCTTCGACGTGAACTATCCCGAATACAAGGGAACGTTCGCGGCGCTGATTGCGCACAATGTCGTGCGCGCCGAGCAGTTGATTGACGACTTCGGGAATCCCGCGAAGCGACCGCAGCTGGCGATCTCGGTCGACATGCTCGACACGGGCATCGACGTGCCCGAGGTCGTGAATCTCGTCTTCTTCAAGCCGGTGCGGTCGAAGACGAAGTACTGGCAGATGATCGGCCGCGGCACTCGGCTGTCGCCGGAACTGTACGGGCCAGGCCTGGACAAACGCGACTTCGTCGTCTTTGACGTGTGCGGCAACATCGAGTTCTTCAACCAGGAAGACATGCATGTGGCCGAGCCGGTGGTCTCGCGACCGCTCGGGCACAGAGTGTTTGCGGCGCGCACCGGCGTTTTGGCCGCGCTTAATGCACGGGTTGGCGTTGGTCTGACCGGCGCTGGCTTGAGCAGCGACGAGGAAGCACTGCGCAGCGGTCTCGCTGCGACACTCTGCGGGTTCGTTACCGGCATGAACACGGCGAACTTCCTCGTGCGCAGGCGGCTCGAATTCGTCGACCGCTTCTCGACGGCCGCGGCGTGGCTCAACGCCACGACCACGGAATTGCAGGATGCCGCCGACGAACTCGGCGGGCTCCCCTCGGCCGCCACCGTCGCCGGCGGCGACACCGGTAACGACAGCGACGAACTCGCCAAGCGCTTCGGCCTGCTGGTGCTTCGGGCTGAGATCGGCGCGCTCACCGACGGTGTCGAGGCATCCGTTCGCGAGCGAATTCAGGGCGTCGTCGACCGCATCGCCGACCAGCGCACGATTCCGGCCGTGCAGGCGCAGCTTGTTCTGATCGATGCGGTGCTCACGCCGGAATGGTGGGACGCGGTTTCGGCGACGAGTCTCGAGTCGATGCGCATCCGTCTGCGGGGTCTCGTGCGTCTGATCGATCGACCCGCGCAGGCGACCGTGTACACGGACTTTGAAGACGAGCTCGTCGACATGGAGAACCCGGGCATCACGATTGCGTCCCCTGGGGTCGACCACGAACGGTTCCGCGCCAAGCTGCTGTCGTTTCTCGCCGGGCACCAGAACGACCTGGTGCTGCAGAAGCTGCGCACCGGACGTCAGCTGACCGCCGTCGATCTCGACACACTCGAGCGGATGCGGCTGGAGACCGGCGATTTTTCCGAGCCAGAACTGCGAGCAGAAGCCGAACGCGCGCACGGGCTCGGCCTCCTCATCCGCAGCCTGGCCGGCCTCGATCGCGCCTCCGCCAGCGAGGTGTTCAGCTCATTCGTCGCGGCCCGAAACCTCAATGCAAAGCAGATCGGATTCGTCGACCTCGTCGTCAGCCAGCTGTCGGATCGCGGCTACATCGACCCAGGCATCCTGTTCACCGACTCACCGTTCACCGACGCCTCCCCAGCAGGCGCCGCAGATCTTTTCCCCGGTGCGGATGTCGAGGAGCTGGCGGCCGCGGTCGACGCGGTGCGCGCATCCGCCGTCGTGTCGTAGTAGGTGGAATCCGATTCGTGATGCTTGATGAGGTCCTCTTCGCCGCGTGAGATCCGGATTGCCCACGGATGCAGGAAGTCTCCGACCGGACGTCTGTGGTGGCTGGTAACCTGCCAGCGTGAGTGTTCCCGAACCGCGACTCCTTCAACCCCTGTACACGCAGGGGCAGGCTGCGTGGATCCTCGGCGAGGCTCAACAGACGTTCCAGCGTTGGACTCGAGGATACGTAGTTCGGGGTCAGGAAATCGAACCACTCGTGCAGGGGGTGACGCCCGGGCGCGGATTCACAATGCCGTTCGTTACCCTCGCGGAAGCTTACGTCGTGCGGGCGTTCCGCCGCGCCGAGGTTTCCATGCCTGAGATCCGGAAAGCTGTACGAGTCCTGCGCAACGAAATGGGAGTCGATTTCGCGCTGGCCAGCCAGCAGCTGAAAGCTCACGGCGGACTTGTGCTCTGGGATGCAGTCGGCCAAGCGAGCGGGCCACGCGCTGGATCAATCTCGCGTGTTGTGAATGGCCAGGGTGTGTTCTTGGAAGTTGTCGCGGACGCCCTGAAGAACATCACATACGACAGCCACTTCGCAGAGCGCATCGCTCTCGTCGTCGCGGGTACCCGGGTCATCGTTGACCCTCGGTTGAATTTCGGTCAGCCAACGATCGACGGTACACGCGTTCGGGTCGAGGATGTGCTCTCAAGGCTTCACGCCGGCGAAGACCGATTTGCCGTCGCGGCCGACTATGGGCTCGACCGAGACGTGGTCGCTTCACTGACTCTCGCCGCGTGAGATATGGCGAACATCGAGCGGTTCTTCATCGACCGTTCGCTGGGTGCTCTGATTGTGCCCCAAGCGCTTCGTCAGGCGGGCTGGCTACTCACCACGATGGACGAACGATACGGACGAGAGGTGGGCGAAGGTTACGCCGACGTCGACTGGATACGGGAAGCTACCGCGTTGGGCGAGGTGTGCTTGACCAAGGACGTCGCAATCGCCCGACGTCCCTCTGAGGCCCAGTCGGTGTACATGAATGATGCGCGCGTATTTGCATTCAACGATGGTCACATCACCGGGCCGCAGATGGCCGACCGGCTGCTGTTGCACGAACACACAATTCTTCGGATCGCCGGACGGCAACACGGACCGTATGTATATTCTGTTCAATCAGATCGTGTCCGACGGCTGAAGCTCAGCTATCCGTAAGCACACCATCGAGCTCGAGCCCATGCAAGCGGGGTGCGTTGTTGACGGACTTTGTCCTGCCAACCCTCTTTGCCAGGCTGGTTATCAGCCAGCTGTCGGATCGCGGCTACATCGACCCAGGCATCCTGTTCACCGACTCACCGTTCACCGATGCGTCGCCCGCGGGTGCCGCAGATCTTTTCCCCGCTGCGGATGTCGACGAGCTGGTCGCGGCAGTCGACGCGGTGCGCGCATCCGCCGTCGTCTCGTAGCCCTGGGATCGGGGAATCTCCTGCCCACCTGACAGCCGCGTCGGGACAGCACTACGCCCGACGGAGTAGTGCGAGTACCTCCGGTGGGAGGACGCCCTCAGGGGTGCACGCGGCGAAGCTGGGGGTCGTCCCAACCCATTCTTCGGAAGGATCTGCCATGACCACCGCCCTTAACAATCGGATGTCGGCGCGTACGCTCAGTGGACTGCGGCTCCAGCTGTACATCGCCATCGTCATGTTGGTGATCGAATTCGCGCTCGGCACTTTTGTCAATCTCTATGCCAAACTGCCTGCCACGGACAAGGGCGCCTCACTCTTCGCCGCATTCGGGGCGGCGGTCGGGTCGGGCCCGGTGAGCGTTGCCGTGCATGCGGTGCTCGGCACGCTGATCGTTCTGGCCGGGATCTCGGTGATCGTGCGCGCAGTGTCGACCCGTTACATCCTGCACCTCGTTCTCGCGATCGTGGGCATGCTCGCGGTTCTGATGGCCTGGGTATCTGGAACGGGATTCATCGGCAGCCAGGCTGACGGGGCTTCATTCGGGATGGCCATCGCTACCGCCATCGCGTTGCTTTGTTATGCGACGTCGCTGTTCCTGTTACCGTCGGCGGCGGCGGGAGTCGGGGACGATGTGCGCTGATTCTCCGCACCTCGTAAACCGGATGAGGGATCTTCGCTTGATCAGCGCTTTCGCCGGCTGATTTCGCCTCCTGCGAGTAGCCGCTGCACGTTCCACTGCACCTGCTCCACCATGCCCGCCGAGACGCCCTTCGGAACATCACATACGGCAGCCACTTCGCAGAGCGCATCGCTCTCGTCGTCGCGGGTACCGGGGGCTTCAGGCCGGCGAAGACCGATTTGCCGTCGCGGCCGACTATGGGCTGGAGCGAGACGCGGTCGACGCGGTGCGGGCATTCGCAGTCGTGCCGTAGGAGGAATGAAGATTGAGATGCGTAGATAAGCGAGCATCGTCGAATGCTAGAATATTCACGCATTGTTCAATGAGCGAATAACCCCGCATCCGAGCAGATGAGGCCAAGGCATGCCATCCATCGAAGTGAGAACATTTCGCGACCTCGGTGCGGTCGTCAAAGCCGTCCGCAGCGCACGCGCAATCCGGCAAGAGGATCTCGCAGAGTCCCTCGGGTTTTCGCGGGACTACCTGCGCGGAATCGAGGACGGCAAACCCAACCTGTACGTCGCCCGCCTGTTCCGCACGCTCAACCGCCTCGGAATTCGCGTCAGTGTCACCTTCGAGCTTCCTCAAGCCGGAGACACGACAAACGGAGACCGGATCGATGGCGACTGACGCACTCGACGTTCTTCTGTACGACCAGCACGTCGCGACCGTGCGGCCGACCTCGAACCGCACACCGCACGAGGTGAACTTCAGCTGAGACGACGACTTCACGCCAGGGCCGGTACGCCTCAGCGAGAGTTTCGCCGCCATTCCCGGAGTCACCCCGAACACATCGCGCGTTTCACGCTATCTCGGGGGTTACGGGCCGGAGGGAAACCAACGGCGGGCAATGACCCGCGAGCGCGGGATCAACGACAACGACTTGTTCGGCATCCTGCGAGAGTTCGGCGGCTCGATCGGCGGTGCCCTCACCTTCCGCTTACCGAACGAAAGACCGCACTACTCGCCGTCTTATGACGAGTTGAGTGACTCCGATCTCAACCGACTCCTCAAGAAATCTGTCGAGGAGCACGATCTCGGCCAACGAGAAGACAGTCGTTCGATGATTCCCGGATTCCAGCCGAAACTGCTGCTCGCCCGGTTTGGCGACACTTGGCTTCAACCGCACGGGCGCGCTCACTCCACTCACATCGTCAAGCCACAACTGAAATCGCGGCCGCGCGGCATCCTCGACGAGTTCTACAGTCATGAACTGACTCGAGCGATGGGACTGTCCACGTTTCGAAGCGAGATCACTTCCCTTGGCACCGCGAAGTATCTCGCCATCGAGCGATTCGACCGCAGCGTCAACGGAGAAACCATCACGCTCGTTCATCAGGAGGATGCCGCGCAAGCGCTCGGCCTCAACTGGCTCGGCGACTCGGCGAAGGTTCAGAACGCGGACCGTCGACATGATCCGAACCGGCCGAGCGCGTACGCGATCGCCGAGATCGTTGCGTCGCTGAACGGCGAGAAACCTCTCGTGCAGTGGTTGCGTCAACTCACGTATCGAGTGCTTGTCGGGGACAACGACGGGCACACCAAGAACGTCGGGATCCTCCACCTGCCGGGAGTGGATACCCTCACCGAACTGTACGACGCTGTGCCGAACCTCTACCAGGAGGGGCGGATCGATTGGACGATGGCACTGGCGATTGACCGACAATTCGACCATCGCCGAATCAGTGTTGAACGACTCATCAACGAAGCGCCAGGATGGGGAGCCCTGGGCAACACGGTCATCGAAGCGACCATCACCGACACCCTTCTCGATTTCGAGAATGCACTGAACACTGTTCCGGTCCCACCGGGACTCTCTGACGGGCTCACGTCTGGCCTGGCCTGGAACCTGAGCCGACTGCAAGCCGGACTGGAAATAAGCGAACCGCGTCGAAGAACTCGCGATTGAAATTCGAAAGGACACCGGACCGATGCGGTCGATGGGGCCCGTGGGCGCGCTCCGCTGTGCCACCCTCACGACAACGCTGACGTCTCGTAGCAAGATAAGGAGTCACGATGAACCACACACCGTTACCAACAAGCAGCCCGTCCGCGCAGGGCGTCGATGCCGACGGCATCCTGCGTTTTCTCGATGCTCTCGAAGACTCGCCGACGCAGGATCCGCACAGCCTGATGGTTCTGCGACACGGCCAGGTGATCGCCCATGGGTGGTGGGCGCCGTATGCTGCTCAGCGGCGACACCTGCTCTATTCGCTCAGCAAGAGCTTCACCTCCGCCGCTGCGGGCATTGCGATCGGGGAGGGCCTGCTGCGCCTCGACGACCCGGCCATCTCGTACTTTCCCGAGTTCGATACTGACGTGACGGATGCTCGCAGCCGCTCGATCCTCGTGCGTCACCTCGCATCCATGTCGACCGGGCACACCTTCGACACGCTCGCGCAAGCGGAACAAGCAGATCCCGCGAACCTCGTCCGAGGTTTTTTGATGCTTCCGCCGGAGCGCGACCCCGGCACCTACTTCGCCTATAACCAGCCGGCCACTTACACGCTGGCGGCCATCGTCCAGAAGCAGAGCGGTCTCTCGCTGGCCGACTACGTGCGCCCCCGTTTGCTCGACCCGCTCGGCATCGGCCCGATCGGCTGGCAGCAGTATCCGCCCGGCCAGAACCTCGGCTTCAGCGGACTCTTTGCAACAACGGATGCTGTCGCCCGCCTTGGCCAGCTGCACCTGAAGCGCGGCAGCTGGCATGGTTCGCAACTGCTGCCCGAAGAGTGGGTCGAACTTGCGAGCAGCCAGCAGATCGCCACGACCGTGCCGTTCCCCGACGACCCGTCCTCAGGGCCGGACTGGCGGCAGGGCTACGGATTCCAATTCTGGATGTCGCGACACGGCTACCGCGGTGACGGCGCATGCGGTCAGTTCTGCCTGATCCTTCCCGAGCAGGATGCCGTGGTCGCCATCACGAGCCAAACCAACGACATGCAGGAAACGCTGGACATCGTGTGGAGCGAGCTTCTCCCTGCGCTTTCGGGTGTCGGCGCACCTTCGGGTGATGCCGACGATCGGTTGCGTGCGCGACTCGAGGGGCTGCGGCTTCCGCTCCCCGCAGAGGCCGCGGTGCCTGCCCACCTCCAGACGGATGCCTGGCACCATGCGTCGTTCGCGCCTGCCGGCAGCAGCAGCCAGGAGCAACCGTCACTGCGCGCCGTGCACGTCGCGCGAGAATCAGAGACCTGGCGGATCACGCTCGTCGACGACTCAGGCGAGCTCTCGACGGTTCTCACGCCCGGGCAGTGGACTATCGCCGACGCACCGACCGACCTCGTGCCAATCGCCGCAGCCGGCGGTTGGTCGAATCCTGAGACGCTTCGCTTCGACGTTGTCTTCATCGAGACGCCACATCGGCTGCAGCTCTCCTGCGATATCACCACGCACAAGTTCACCGCGCATTGGGTCACCGCACCGCTCCACCTCGAGTCGACGCCCCTCAGCGACCTGAAAACGCCGGTGCCGCTGGGCTAGTCGGCCCGGCTACCGAACAACGCCCCGCCTGGTCAGCGGCGCACCACCGCGCGACCGATCCACCGCGGCGTCGACGCGCGGTACTGGTCATACTCGCGCTTGAAGGTTTTGCTGAGCGCCTGCTCCTCTGCGGGTACTTGTGTGCGATCGAGAACCACGATGAATCCGGCCACGGCCGCCAGCGCGACAATCGAGCGACGCAACACCGCGTGGGCGACGAGCACGCCCGCGAGTGCAAGGTACACCGGGTTGCGCGAGAACCGGAACGGACCTTCCGTCACAAGCACCATCGACTGCTCCGGATGCGCTGGGCTGATTTCGGCGCCAGCTCGCACGAGCGTCGCCGCAGACGAAATGGCGAGGATGCCGGAACCTGCAGCGAGCACACCGAATGCTGTTCGCGAAGCCGCAGTGGAGCGCCGATGTCGCGTCAGCAGACGTTGGAGGATCAGTGCGACCGCGAACAGGACAGGAGGCGGAGGCGTGCTGCGTCGTTCTGTTGACATGCGCCCAGGCTACGCCTCGTCCGCACTCCGCTCCCGGCCGTGAGACCGGCCAAACGCATCTCGGATACGACCTGACACGTGCACGAGGCCGATGCCAGTGATCAGAGGAGATCTGCGCATCCGCTGAGTTGCCACACGAAGGGTCATTTGGGGCAAGTCAGCGGGGTCTCGATACGCTCGCTAGCGCTCGCGACTCGACCACCGCGGGCCGTATCGGCGTAGCGTTGTTAAGGTGAACCGACCAACCATTGCAACCCTTGGCGAGCTTCGAGCATCTGGGCACGTGCAGAAGACCTTGCGCGCCGAGATCCGCGACAACCTTCTCTCTGCCTTGCGTGACGGTCGGGATCCCTGGCCCGGTCTGCACGGATTCGAGTCCACCGTCATCCCGCAGCTCGAGCGAGCCCTGATTGCCGGGCACGACATCGTGTTGCTCGGCGAGCGCGGCCAAGGCAAGACTCGTCTGCTGCGCACACTCGCCGGTCTGCTGGACGAATGGACCCCCGTGATCGACGGCTCCGAACTCGGCGAACACCCGTACGAGCCCATCACGGCGGCAAGTCGCCGCCGCGCGACCGAACTCGGCGACGACCTGCCGGTTGCCTGGCGCCACCGCGACGAGAGGTACGCCGAAAAGCTCGCCACCCCCGACACGAGCGTTGCGGACCTGATCGGAGACGTCGACCCGATGAAGGTCGCCGAAGGGCGCAGCCTGGGAGATCCGGAGACGATCCACTTCGGCCTCATCCCGCGCAGCCATCGCGGCATTGTCGCCATCAACGAGCTTCCGGACCTCGCAGAACGCATCCAGGTCGCGATGCTGAACGTGATGGAAGAGCGCGACATCCAGATCCGCGGTTATGTACTGCGACTCCCCCTCGACGTGCTCGTGGTCGCTAGCGCCAACCCCGAGGACTACACCAACCGCGGCCGGATCATCACACCGCTCAAGGACCGCTTCGGCGCTGAGATCCGCACGCACTACCCGACCGAGTTGGACGATGAGATCGCGATCATCCGGCAGGAGGCCGCGCTTGCGGCCGAAGTGCCCGACTACCTCATCGAGATCCTTGCTCGCTTCACTCGGGCGCTGCGCGATTCGAGTGCGGTCGACCAGCGCAGCGGCGTGAGCGCCCGCTTCGCGATCGCCGGTGCCGAGACCATCGCCGCCGCGGCTCTCCACCGCGCGACTCGACAGGGCGAAGACGACGCAGTTGCCCGACCCGTCGACCTCGAGTCGGCCGTCGATGTGCTCGGCGGCAAGATCGAATTCGAGTCCAGCGAGGAAGGCCGCGAGGACGAAATCCTCGATCACCTCCTGCGCACCGCAACAGCCGAGGCAGTCAGGGCGCACTTTCGGGGTGTCGACTTCGGCGTTCTGATCGACGCTCTCGACGGCGGGGTTATGGTGACGACCGGCGAGCAGATAACCGCGAGCGACTTTCTCGCCGGCCTGCCGATGCTCGGCGAGTCCGAACTCTACGACGAGATCTGCGACCGTCTCGACGCGAAAACCGACGGTCAGCAAGCCGGCGCGATCGAGTTGGCCCTCGAGGGCCTCTACCTCGCGAGCAAGATCAGCAAGGAAATCGGCGGAGGCGAGACGATCTATGGCTAGGGCCAATCGTAGGTTGCGGCACGGCGCCCGTTACGGCAAATACGCGGGCGGGCCGGATCCGCTCGCGCCGCCGGTCGACCTCTCCGAGGCGCTCGACGCCATCGGCAAGGACGTGATGGCGGGTTACTCCCCCGAGCGCGCGATGAGCGAGTTCCTGCGTCGTGGCGGCAAACACAACGCCGGCCTCGACGACCTCGCACGGCGAGTCGCTGAGCGTCGCCACCAGCTGACGCAGAAGCACAACCTCGACGGCACCCTGCAGCAGATTAAGGAACTGCTGGATCATGCCGTGCTGGAGGAGCGCAAACAGCTCGCCCGCGACGTCGAAATGGACGAAAACGACCGCGCTCTCGCTGAACTGCAACTCGACAACCTTCCACAGTCGACGGCTGCTGCGGTCAGCGAGCTGAGCGACTACGACTGGCGCAGCCGCGCCGCGCGCGAAGACTACGAGAAGATCAAAGACCTCCTGGGTCGCGAACTGCTCGACCAGCGCTTCGCCGGCATGAAGAAGGCCCTCGAGAACGCCACAGACGACGACAGGGCTGCGATTAACGACATGTTGAATGACCTCAACCAGCTGCTGGATGCCCACCGGCGCGGCGAGGACACCCAAGAGCAGTTCGACGAATTCATGCGCAAGCACGGCGAGTACTTTCCCGAACGGCCCCGCAATATCGACGAGCTTCTCGACGCGCTCGCCCAGCGGGCTGCGGCAGCCCAGCGGATGCGCAACTCGATGACCCAGGAACAGCGCGATGAACTCGACTCGCTCGCTGGGCGAGCATTCGGTTCGCCCGAGCTGATGCAGTCGCTGGGCAGGCTCGATGACAATCTCAGGTCGTTGCGGCCCGGCGAGGACTGGGGCGGTTCCGAGCGGATGTCCGGAGACGAGGGCCTCGGACTCGGCGACGGCACCGGCGTTTTCCAGGACATCGCCGACCTCGATGAACTCACCGAGCAACTCTCCCAGTCTTATGATGGCTCCCGGCTCGACGACGTCGATCTGGACAAGCTGGCTCGCCAGCTCGGCGACGAGGCCGGCGTCGACGCCCGCACCCTTCAGGAACTGGAGAAAGCACTGCGCACCTCCGGCACCATGAAGCGCGGGACAGACGGGCAACTCAGGCTGACCCCCAAGGCGATGCGTGCACTCGGCAAGACCCTGTTGCGTGACGTGGCCGACCTGTCATCCGGCCGCCAGGGCAACCGCGATCTGCGCCAGGCCGGCGCCGCCGGCGAGCAGTCCGGCGCCACTCGCGAGTGGGCCTTCGGTGACACAGAACCGTGGGACGTGACGCGCACGATCACCAACGCCCTCACTCGCACTGCGGGCGAGGGCGGACGGATCGGCGCAGGCATCCGGATCGAGATCGGCGACGTCGAGGTTCAGGAGACCGAGGCGCGCACCCAGGCGTGCGTGGCCCTACTCGTTGACACGTCGTTCTCGATGGCGATGGATGGCCGCTGGGTTCCGATGAAGCGCACAGCGCTGGCGCTGCATACGCTGATTACGAGCCGTTTTCGCGGGGACGACCTGCAGCTCATCGGTTTCCGCCGCCACGCGGAGGTCATGGAGATCGAGCAGCTCATCGGGCTTGACGCGATGTGGGACAAGGGCACCAACCTGCACCATGCTCTGTTGTTGGCGAACCGTCACTTCCGCAAGCATCCGAACGCGCAGCCGGTGTTGCTGATCGTCACGGACGGTGAGCCGACGTCGCACCTCGAGCCCGATGGTGAGATCTACTTCAGTTATCCGCCTGACCCGCTGACCGTGGCGTATTCGGTGCGCGAGCTGGACAATTCGCGGCGTTTGGGAGCGCACACGACGTTCTTCCGGCTCGGTGAGGACCCGGGGCTGGCACGGTTCATCGACTCGATGGCGCAGCGGGTGGGCGGCACGGTCGTCGCGCCAGAGCTCGACGATCTGGGTGCTGCTGTCGTGGGCTCCTATCTCGGCTCTCGTCAAGGGCGCGGGGATTCCGGCGGCTTCGACGGCTTCTTCGGCCGCGGATGGGGCGGTTGAACACCTTTCAGAACAGCGGCCAGGGCGTTGGCGGCATCTTGCCGTGAGGGGCGGGGAACCGCCCGGCGGCTCGGAGCCGGTCGCAGCGCGCGGCTAGTGCGGTGAGCTCGGGGTCGCTGAGCAATTCGGCGAGCGCATCCCCGAGTCCGCCGGTCAACTGCGCGCGAACGCGCTCGATCCCGCTGAGTTCGTCGGCGTTGAGACCCTCGCCCAGCCATCCCCACAGGATGGTGCGCAGCTTATGCTCCGCATGGAAGGTGAGCCCGTGGTCGACTCCGTGACGGTGCCCATCCGCCATCGCGAGAATGTGGCCTGCCTTGCGATCGGCGTTGTTCACGACGATGTCGAACACGGCCATCCGACGAAGTGCGAGCGAATCCTCATGGATCAACGCAATCGGATGCTCATCGTCATCCTGCCCCTCGAGGACGAGGCGCCATCCATCGGCGGGCACGGCATCCGCAGAGACAAGATCGACGGCAACCTCGTCCGCATCAGGTTCTTGCCAGACCTGCACCATCCCCATCCCGAACGGGCCGTCGCGCAACCAGGTGCGTGGCACCACATTCCAGCCGAACGCTTGCGAGACCAGATAGGCCGCTTTCTCGCGGTGCGCGAGCTGACCGTCGGGAAAGTCCCACAGCGGACGTTCCCCGGCCACCGGCTTGTAGACGACCGTGACGTCGCCGATGGTCCCGAGAAAGGTGGCATTCGAGGCGGACGTGATCCGCCCGGTCAGTTCGAGCCGACCGTCGTCGAGCGACTCGAAGTCGAGCTCGCCATCATTCGGGTCGACGTTCGCCACCATCAGAAGTCGTCGGGCATCGGGCAGACGTGCCCGGTCGCATCCATCGGGGTGCCGCAGAATGGGCAAATGGGTCGGCCTGCGCCGACCACTTCACGTGCGCGCTTCGCAAACGCTCTGGCCGTGCCGACCGGGATGCGCACGAGCAGCATCTCAGCCGGCGCAACGGTTTGCGGATAGGTGTCGTCATCCTGGGAGCCAACTTCAGCGTCATCCTCGGCTGCGTAGTCCTCAGAGTCAATGAACGGATACGCCTCGATGACGACTTGCGCCGTCGACGGGTCCCAGCCCAGGGTCATCGTACCGGCCCGGAACTGCGTGTCGACGGGTTGCTCAAGCGGATCGTTGTCGATGAGTTCAATCGGAGTCACGGCCGGCACGCTGAACGGGTTGCGCTCGGCCGCCATCAATTCGTCAAGGATCTCGTCGACCTTCTCCGCGAGGATAGCTGACTGCTCCTTCTCCAGCATCACGTTGACGACTCGCGCGCCCGTTCGTGCTTGCAGATAGAACGCTCGCGACCCTGGTTCACCGATGGTGCCGACGACGATCCGATCGGGCCAGTCGAAGACGTGGGCAATGGTAGGCATATCGCCATCCTACGAGCGGTGGCTTATTCGCTGCCGGTGAGTTCGCCCGCCCCACCACCGACTGGGGCGTCCTTCGCCCGCTCTGCGGCACGAAGCCAGGAGAGGTCACCCGCGATCGTGTTGGCGGCGTAGACGCTCGGACTGCTAGGCCCGTACCGCACGATCGAGATCGACCCCGGGCCGACATTGATGCGCTGGAACAGGTCCAGGTGCATGCCGAGCGCGTCGGCCAGGATCGACTTGATGATGTCGCCGTGACTCACCGCGACCCACACGGCGCCAGGCCCGTGCTGCAACTCAAACGCCGCATCGTGACGCCGAATCGCGGCTACCGACCTCGCTTGCATTGCCGCGAGCGATTCGCCACCGGGGAACACGGCGGCCGACGGTTGCCGCTGCACGACCGTCCACAGTTTCTCCGTGGCGAGCTCGCCAAGGGCTCGGCCCTGCCAGTCTCCGTAGTCGCACTCGGTGATGCCCTGCTCGATCGCCCGCACCGGTGCGCCGCCCTGCCGGTCGACGATCGCACGCGCCGTCTGCCGGCAACGCTCCATCGGGCTCGACACCACTGCGACGAGTGGAACTACGGACAGACGCTCTGCGGTGCGTGCCGCTTGCTCACGCCCGACGTCGTCGAGCTTGACCCCGGCCGCCCGCCCTGACAGCACGCCGTCGGCATTTGCGGTGGTGCGGCCATGCCGCACGAGGATGACTGTCGCCATGCGACAAGCCTAGACAGTGGGGCTGGCGTGCCGCCCCGGTGGTCGACTGCGAGCGCAACTCCGGTGGCTCTGCCCGCGACTCGGCCGCGCACCGGTGCCATATTCAGGCTGGAACAACGGATGTGGCGCCGCCGCGTCTTTGGGAGTCGGTTCAGCCTGAATATGGCCCGGCGATGATCGGCTGTTGCCCGACAGGCTTGAAGGTCTCGATACGCCTGCTCGCTCGCTCGCGGGCTACTCGACCAACGGAAAAGGGTGCTCGCGGGCTACTCGACCAACGGAAAATGGTGCTCGCGGGCTACGCGACCAACGGGCGGGGGTGATCCGCGCGCGATCACGCGGGCAGCCCTGCGATACTCTCTCGATTGCAATCCTGTCCTCGCGGATGCGACGGATGGCCACCCCCAAAGCACCGGAGCAGTGATGACGTACTCGTGGGATGAGCTTGCAGCGCTCAGTCTGGCACGCCAGTTCCCGCCCATTGCCGGAACCGGCCGGACCGCCGTGGCACAGACCGTGCGGCAGATCGGCCCGATCCAGGCGCAAGCGGCGCGCGCGCCTTTCCTCGCGATGGCGGCGCGGATGCCCGGTGTCACAGTCGAGGACATCCGCTCGGCATACGACGAGCTCCTGATCGTGCGCGGCAGCAACATCCGCGGCACCGTTCACACCGCGACGCCGCAGGACCACGCGCTGTTGGAAGTGATTTCCCGCGCGGGCCAAAGGGCGCTCTGGGCGCGCATGCTGCGGCTTGAGACCACGACGCTTGAGGACGTGTGGGACGGCCTCGAAGAGTTCGCGCGCGCGGATTGGCGTACGCCGGATCAGTTGTACGCCTTCCTTCTCGGTTGGCTCGAGCAGCATGACCCCGCAGCCAACCCGGCCATCGACAACGACGCGGGTCGGTACCTCGCCTTCACACACGGCGGGCTGATTCGGCGCCCGCTTGTCGGTGGCTGGGAGTCGCAGGGTGCGCCCGAGTACCGCGCAGCATCCGCTTTGCTTGGCGATCGCACCAGAATTCTGGCCGACACGAACGGCTCCCTCGACGCAATTGCGCGTCGTTACCTGTCCACTTCGGGGCCGGCCAGCCGGCATGATTTCGCCTGGTGGTCTGGGCTCGGACTGCGTATCGTGGATGCGACGCTGGCCCGCCTCGAACCCGAAACGACGGCCAAGGAAGGCCCGGACGGGCGGATCTACTACGACGTCGTCGGAGCTCCCGCCCCGGTCGATGCGCCGAGCATCCGTCTCCTGCCTGAGTTCGATGCGCTGCTGTGCGCGTATGGCCCCAAGGCGCGCGATCGATTCGTCAGCCCGCAACATCTCAGTCAGGTGTGGTCACGCGACAACGGTCTGCAGCCGGCTCCGATGCTGTGTGACGGTCGCCTCACCGGCTATTGGCGCCTGAGCGGAAGTGGACGCAACCGCACCTGCGCGGTGACCTGGTTCACCCGAACGCGCCGGCCTCGCAAGTCCGAACTCGACGGCCCGATCGCGGCACTCGAGGCTGCATACGGCATTACGGTGACCGGCACAACGCTCACTCGGGAGCAGTGAGCAATTCGGGGGTTGCCGCGCTACCCGGTAACCAGCAGCTCTTCGAGCTGCTCGTACCCTTCGCTCATGCCGCGCTCCATTCCGCTGGCGACCATGCCGTCGCGCGCTTCGACGCTCGGGTACGTCGCGTGCCCGCGGAGCCGAGTACGCCCGTTACCGAGGTCCTCGAACGTGAGCGACTCGATGCTGACGACATCCGGCGCACCTTCGAATTCGAAGGTCTGGATGGCGAACTCATTCTCGCGCACAACATGGAACACGCCATTGAACGCGTACTCCTCACCCGTCGGGGTGCGGTGCACGTAGCGATAGCCGCCCTGTGAGACGAAGTCGTAGTGGTGGATGTCCATCACGTAACCGCGCGGGCCGAGCCACTGCTTGACGAGATCGGGCGTCTTGTGTGCACGGAAGACGGCCGCGACCGGAGCGTCGAACTCTCGCTCGAAGTCGACGAAGGGAAGCCCTTCCGGAGCCGTTACGTTGAGTGTGTTTGTCATTGTTCTGCCTTTCTCTTCTGACTCTTTTTGTTGGTATCGGTTGATTCGAGCAGGGCGTCTAACGCCCGGAACCGCTGCTCATGGATGAGTCGGTAGGTGTCGATCCACGCCGTCAGCGATTCCAACCCGGCGGCATTCAGATGCACGGGCCGACGCTGGGCCTCGCGCGTGCGCGTGACGAGTTGCGCCTGCTCGAGCACTTGGATGTGCCTGGACACGGCCTGCTTGGTGATCGCAAACGGCTCGGCCAACTCGTTGACCGTTTGCGGCCCGCGGCTCAGTCGCGCGACGATCCGCCGGCGCACCGGGTCGGCCAGCGCCATGAAGGCCCGGTCGAGCCGATCGTCGTCGGATGGATCACCGCCCGCGACGTTGTCACCGCCCGTATCGTCAATCATTATCAACCGATCCTTTTATCAATCAACCTGTTGACTACCAACGTACGAAGGAAACGGATGCCTGTCAAGACCGGGGCACGTTCTCTCGTCCGGCGACTGCGTGCCCGGTCGGGGCGGCGCCGTCTCGGGTGACACCACGCCGAGGGCCGCACGCAGCATCCGATGAACATCCGCTGAGTTGCCCCACGAAGGGTCATTCGCGGCAACTCAGTGGATGGCGGGCCCTCGGCAACTCAGCGGGTGGGCGCCCGGTCGGGCGTGACCTCGAGCACCGTCGACAGCTGCGCCGTGGAGCTGCCGCCGACCCACACGTCGAGGGTGGTGGCATCCTGGATCCAGCCACGGGTCGCCGCGCTCCAGTACCGCAGCTCGCCGGGGCCAAGGTCGAACGTCACGGTGCGCGTCTCACCGGCAGCAAAGGCCACACGTTCGAATCCCTTGAGCTCCCGCACCGGACGAGACGACGTGCCGTGCCGCTGGTGAATGTACAGCTGCACGACGTCGTCGGCTGCTCGATCGGAGGTGTTCGTGACATCGACAGACGCGGTAGTCGTGTCGCCGATGGCAATCCGGTCGCGGTCGAGGCGCAAACCCTCGTAGCGGAACGACGCGTAACTCAGACCGTGTCCGAACGGATACAGCGGGGTGGACGCCTCGTCCCAGTAACGCTTGTCCTGCGCTTCCGGCTGGAACGTGCGCAGATGCGAGTAGATCATCGGCACCTGACCGACGTGGCGCGGCCAGGTGAACGGGAGCCGGCCCGCGGGGGACGCATCACCGAAGAGCAGCCCCGCCACAGCCTCGCCACCGCGCGTTCCCGGGTACCAGACCTGCAGGATCGCCGGAATATTCGCATCCGCCCAGCGAAGATCGAGCGGGCGGCCCGACATCACGAGAAGCACGACCGGGGTGCCGGTGGCTGCGATGCGTTGCAGTTGATCGAGTTGACGGCCGGGCAGGTCAATGGTCGATGTCGACGCGTTCTCGCCGATCTGGTTCTGCTGCTCCCCCACGACAACGACCGCGACGTCAGCTGCGGCCGCAATCGCGACAGCGCGCTCGATCTCCGCATCGTCGTCGTAGTCTGCCGGCGTGTTCTCGGTGCTCGGATCCATGCTGTCGAACATCGACGGGAAGATCCGCGGCGGGATACCTGCGCCGGGCGCGTACTCGACGCTCGCCTCGCTCCCGACCCAGGCACGGATGCCGTCCAGGATGCTGACCGTTTCCTCCGTCACATGGTCGAACACCCACGGTCCGAGGGTGTCGCGCTTGCTGCTCGCGAGCTGTCCGATGACCGCGATCGACGTGAGCGTCGAGGCGTCGAGCGGCAATGCCGCCGCCTCGTTCTTCAGAAGCACGGCCGTGCCTTCGGCGGCCGCGCGGGCGATCTCGCGATGACCGGCCGTGCCGAGCACCCCTTCTGACGCATCTTCGTCGACGTACGGATTCTCGAACAGGCCGAGGCGGAACTTGGCAGTCAGCACCCGGCGTACCGCAGTGTCGATCGTCGCCTCGTCAACCAATCCCTGTGCCACCGCGTCGGGCAGCGTGCTGAATGCCGGATCGAACATGCACATCTCCATGTCGAGACCGGCGTTCACGGCGCGAGCACCGGCATCCGTCGCGGTTGCCGCGAAGTGCTGCGTCTCGAGGGACTTCACAGCGTTGGCGTCGGAGACGACGAACCCGTCGAAGCCGAACTCACCACGCAGCACGTCGGTCAGCAGCCACGAGTTGCCGCTGGCGGGCACACCGTTCAGATCCATGTATGCGCTCATGATGTTGGCCGCGCCGGCTCCGATCGCCGCGTGGAACGGAGGAAAGTAGACGTTGTGCAGCTCCGAGTCGGAGATCTCGGCGTCCTCGTAGTCGCGACCCCCGCGCGCAGCGCCGTAGCCGGCGAAGTGCTTGGGGCCGGACAAGACGCTCTCGGGGCCGAAATCGCCCTGGAAGCCGCGCACGTGCGCAGCCGCAACCGCGGAACCGAGATAGGGATCCTCGCCTGCACCCTCGATGATGCGCCCCCAGCGCGGGTCGCGTGCGATATCCACCATCGGGGCGAAGCTCCAATGGATGCCCACCGCCCGCGCCTCGCGCGCCGCAACCGCCTCACCAGCCGCGATCGTTTCGGGGTCCCACGACGCGGCCTGCGCGATCGGCACCGGGAAGATCGTGCGCAGGCCGTGGATCACGTCGAACCCGAAGATCAGCGGAATCCCGTGCCGCGTACCATCGACTGCGAGCTTCTGCAGCCTGTTGGCCGTCGCCGCATCCTTCACGAAAAGCGCAGATCCTGCCCCGCCAGCCGAGATCGCCGCTTCGACCATGTGCGGTTGACGCGCGAACGCCTGCTGCTCGGGCGGCAGGGAGGCGATATCGAGATCGGCGGGAGCCTCGCCCATCCCGCCGAAGTAGAAGTACTGGCTCAGCTGGCCCGCCTTCTCGCCCAGACTCAGTCGACCGAGCAAATCCTCAACGCGCTCAGCCACTGAGAGCGCGCGATCACGGTACGGGAGAGGGTTCGTCATGGCTGCAGCTCTTTCGTTGTCGTCATTCTTCAGTATGGTCGATGAGCACCGTCGATCGGGCCGGTCGATCAAGCCGGTCGATCAGGCTGGTCGATCAGGCTCGAAGGCTACGATCGCAACATCCGCGGCATCCGCCGCTCCCGACAGCAGAAGGTAGGACAGACACGATGTCAGCCCCGAAGGCCTTGACCGCGAACAGTTCCATCGGGGACTGGCTCGACCACCCCGTCGGTGGGGATCTCGTGCGAGGTCTGCTTGCCCAGTCGGGCGCGAACGCCGACAGTCTCGCGCCGATCAAAGGGCTCCCCCTTCAGCAGTTGGTGGCGCTGAGCCAGGGTGCGATGCCGCAATCGGTCATTGACGAGCTGGTCCTGGCGGCCAACGAGGGCGTCGTTCCCGAGGATGGGGAGGACACGTCGTGGAAAGAGCTGATCACCTCCGGTCGCTTCGCCGGCAAGACCGTCATCGTGACGGGCGCGGCATCCGGAATCGGTCGTGCGACGGCCTCGCGCGTGGCCCGCGAAGGAGGTCGCGTGATCGCCGTCGATGTTTCCGCCGAGCGGCTCGCCGAATTCAAAAGTTCGCTGCAGGACGCCGACATCACCGTGGTCACCGGGGACATCACCAAGCAGGAATCCGTCGACGCGATTGTTGCAGCCGCCGGCGACCGCATCGACGCGCTCGCGAACGTCGCCGGAATCAACGACGACTTCTCGCCGTTGCACGAGACGACGGATGCCGTATGGGACCGCGTGATCGGCGTCAACCTGACCGGCGCGTTCAAGCTCACCCGCGCTGTGCTGCCGGCGATGATCGCCGCAGGCCGCGGATCGGTCGTGAACGTGGCCTCCGAAGCCGGTATTCGAGGCAACGCATCCGGCAACGCCTACACGGTGTCCAAGCACGGCGTTGTCGGTCTCACGAAGTCCGCCGCGTTCATGTACGGCCCGCAGGGCATCCGGGTCAACGCTGTCGCCCCCGGCGGTGTCGCAACCGGCATCCCGTTTCCGCCGAACATGTCGGAAGCCGGCGCGGCGCGCCTGCAGCCCTTCCAGTCGCAGATCCCGACGGTCGCAACCGCTGAACACCTCGCCGCCTCGATCACCTTCCTGCTGTCGGACGACGCGGTTAACATCAACGGCGCGATTCTCACCTCGGACGGCGGCTGGTCGGTGCAGTAGGCGCTGCTGGGCTTCGGGATCTGCATGGTCGTGCCCCTTCGAATGTCAGTGTAGGGCCTCGACGGCGGCGAAGCGATCCGCGCGCGGGCGCGGGTTGCAGTGGTCACCCGCGATCCTGTTCATAGTGCACAAAGTGCTGTAATGCCCGGTCAGACCAGCATTTTGCGCACTATGAACGGTCGGTGACTGCACAAATGCGGCAAGAATCAGACTCGGCGTAAGCGATCCGGCCGGGCAATGCAGGAGTTGCCCCGCCGACCGCCCGACGCCGTTCTGGGCACAATCTGGACGAATTCAACTGAGATTCATAGTTTTCGTTCAAACATAGACAAACAGAGCGCGCGGGGAATACTTTACGTTCAGACGAAGCGGCAGCGGCAACGCGAGCGGAACTGAGCCTGACGAGCTCATCGCAAGCGGGCCACGTCTCAGCGCCATTCAAACACCCGCATCCCGTTAGATCACGCTGCGCTCACCGGCCGAGACCGGCCCCGCTCCGCCAACCCGCTAAGGAATTCAGCATGAGTGCAACCCAGACCAAGCCACGCACCGGCGGCCTCGAGGTACGTTCTATCGACTACGTTCCGAAGAGCGAACGACACGGCAAGGTGTGGCACATCGGACCACTCTGGTTCATGAGCAACGCGCAGCTGGCCACGCTCGCCGTTGGGGTCACGAGCTTCGCGCTCGGCGGCAACTTGATTTGGTCGATCATTGCCATTTGCATCGGACTCATCATCGGCACGATCTTCATGGCGGCCCACTCCTCCCAGGGACCAAAATTGGGCCTGCCGCAGATGGTGCAGTCCCGCCCGCAGTTCGGCTACATCGGTGCTCTCCTGGTGTGGCTTTTCGCGTTCTTGCAGTACGCAGGGTTCAACGTGTTCAACACGGTGCTCGCGGCATCGGCGATCGACCAGGGGGTCAAGACCCCCGCGAGCTTCGACCCGTTCTGGGCGATCTTGATCACCGTCATCGGAGCGATCATCGCGCTGTTCGGCTACGACCTCATCCACCGGATGGAGCGCTACTTGGTCTATCTCACCGTCGTGGTCATGGCGCTGTTGAGCATTTCGGCCCTCATCCATCTGCCGGTGCCGGGAGATGCCTTCAACCTCGCACACTTCTCCCCGCTCGCATTCTTCGCCCAACTCGGTGTCGTCGCCGGTTACCAGATCTCCTGGGCGATCTACGTGTCGGACTACTCTCGGTACCTGCCGGCGGACACCCCGACGAGCAAGACCTTCCGTTGGACCTTCTGGGGCAGCGCGTTCGGCGGCGCCTGGATCATGTTCCTCGGCGCCTACCTCGCCGCGGCGGTGAAGGGCTTCAACGCGGGTGACCCGGTCGCCGCCATCGAGACGGTCTCCAACGACCTGTTCCCAGGTTTCGGCACGATCGCGCTCATCGTGTTCGCCTTCGGCCTCATCGCCGTCATCGTGCTGAACATGTACGGCGGATCGCTGACGCTGATCTCCTCCATCGACAGCTTCAGAAAGGTGCGGCCGACGCTGTCGATCCGGATCGTCACTGTCGTGATCACAGCGGCGATTTCGGGCGTACTGGCGATCGTCATCGCCGGCAGTTTCGAGGCGTTCTTTGCCGGCTTCCTCTTTCTCGTCCTCTACTTCTTCATCCCGTGGACCGCGGTCAACCTGACGGACTACTTCATTGTTCGGCGAGGCCACTATGCCATCGCTGAGATCTTCAAGCCGCGTGGCATCTACGGCCGTTGGGGCTGGCAGGGCATCACTGCCTACCTGGTCGCCTTCGCATGCATGGTGCCGTTCTTCGACGTCTCGGGCTTCTTCGAAGGCTTCATTTCGCAGGCCATGGGCGGCGTGGACATTTCACTTTTCATCGGCCTGCCCGTCGCGGGCGTGCTGTACTGGGTGTTCACGCGTGGATTGGATCTGAAGGCTGAGCGCGCTCTTGCGGAGCAGCAGGCCGCCGCACTTGAAAACCCTGACGGCGAGTTGGACGACCTCGCGGGTGCAGTCGTCGACTAGCGCCTGGCTCATCCGTCCCGACGCCCGCGGTCATGCGCCCGCAGCTTACCTGCGGCGCGACTTCGGCTTCTTCTCCGGCAACTCGGCGACGTCGACCAGTGCTCGCTCGATCCACTGCGCAAGCAGCTCGGATTGGTCCGACCATGCCGTCGACAGGGCGAGATAGCCGCCCATCGGGCGCTCGGCCGGGTACTGGACGGTCGCGTGCATCGAAGCCGTCGCGCTGTTCGCAGGAACTCGCCTGATCATCGCAGCCGGCTACCCCCAGCTCGGAATCGCGTGGGTGTCACTGGTGGTCGGCACCCACTTCTTCCCGGGGTTCATCCTGTTCGGTTTCGCCTTGTGGGCGCTCGCCCCACAAGGCCATGCAATCGATTCGACGACCGACAAGTAGCGTGTCGCATCTAAATTAGCGGGTGTTGGTGGTGGGTTCGTCTTGATTGATACTTGATCGGGAGGAGTGGCGCTCATGCCCAGGCCGAAGTAACACGTCGTCACGCTGACGGCTGCTGATCGTGCGAGTCTGACGCGGGTGGTGTCGCGGCGGACGCATCCGCGCGGATGATCGCCCGCGCCAGGATCCTGCTGGAACTGGACGAGGCCAGCGGTCCGGCGTCGGATCGGCGGGTGGTGGCCGGGCGGGTCGGGGTCTCGGAAGGCACGGTGTATCTGGTCGCGAAGCGGTTCAGCGAGTCGGCCGGGGACGTCGATGAGGTGATCGGCCGCCGCAGGAGGCTGAGCCCGCCGGTGCCGGCGAAGGTGACTGGTGAGGTGCAGGCGCACCTGATCGCGTTGGCGTGCACGAAGCCGCCGGGAGGATATGACCGGTGGTCGCTGCGACTGTTGGAGAAACACGTGCTGCTCACCGACGGGATCCCGCCGCTGGACCACTCCACGATCGGGCGGATCCTGAAAAAAGGAGGCTTCGCCCTCATCTGAAGAAGTGCTGGACGATCCCGCCACACGCCAACGGCGAGTTCGTCGCCCGGATGGAAGATGTCCTCGAGGTCTACCACCGGCCGTTGGACCCGGAAGTTCCGGTGGTGTGCATGGACGAGAAGCCATACCAGCTGCTCGGCCACGCCCCCGCGCCGGACGCCGCCGAGTCAACGCGCGGCCGCAACGGACACGGATCGAGTGGCCCGCCGAGATCGATCAGCTGCTGAGCGTCGACTACCCGCACGCCGAACGAGTCGTGCTGGTGATGGACAACCTGAACACCCAGGCGGAATGCAGCTGCTGCAATGGCAACTGACCAAAGACGAAGCGGACGTTGCGGCCCGGGACGAACTGCTCGGCCCGATGGGCGCGTTCGTCATGGGACGCAACATGTACGGACCGATTCGCGGTGCATGGTCCGGAGACTGGCGAGGGTGGTGGGGTGACGACCCGCCCTACCACGCACCCGTCTTCGTCCTCAGCCACTACGAACACGACCCGATCGAGATGGCCGGTGACACGACCTTCTACTTCGTGACGGATGGCTTCGCTGTTGCGCTTGATCGCGCCCGAGGCGTCGCCGGCGATCAGGATATCCGCATCGCGGGTGGCGCATCGACGGTGCGGCAGGCTTTCGCTGCCGGAGCAATCGACGATATACACGCACATCCACTACCGGGTTGACCCGCTACCGGGTTGAGCCGCTACCAGGTCGACCCATCACCGCATTGGCTCCGGCCGCGCTTCGTGAATCCGTCTGCACTCCAGTGCTCGCTGCCCACCCCGTTGTGCACGAAGAACAATCCGTCTGGATCATAGGTCTCCTTCACAGTGTGGAGACGCGCATAGTTGGAGCCCCAGTACGAGTGCTGCCAGTCGGTGTCGAAGTAGTTGCTCTCCGAGACGTAGGCACCCGCGTCTTCTTTCGCCACCAAGAGATAGAGCTCCGCAATGGCTGCGTCGATCGCCACGGCATCGGCGTGCGCCTCGGCCGCTGGCGGCTCGTGGCCCGGAACGCCCGGGTACGCCGGCTCCGAATGCTGGAAGACGAAGGCGAGCGCGAACGCGTCGAGCACGGCCGGATTCGTCGCCGTGTCACGCGAGCGCGCGAGAGCCTCTTCCGGCGCACCGGCCAGCGCCTTGTTGAAGTGCAGCTGCACCCGAAAGTGTTGAGCGGCTCGGTACAACGCCTCACTGAGATCGGCACGGTTGTGAGGTGCGAGCAGGTCGGCGGGCAGCCACGCTGAGTGATAGCCGTGCAGAAACCAGCCCGCCTCGTTCTGGTTGCCCTTCCAGAAACAACTATTGCTTGGAGCCCCCGGGCGATCGTCCGTCAGCACGCTCGAGGCCCGCGGCGGGTAGGTCGCATCCCAGAATCGGCGCGGGGGCATGGTGACGATCTCCGGATCGTCACCGAGCGAGAGCCCGGAGGTCGCTCGCACCTCGGCGAAGAACGGATCCCAGATGCCGTGCACGGTCGCGTCGTCAAGCCCGGCCTGAGCCATCGACACGCTGATGGAACGGTCCGGCCCAACGTGAATCTGCTCACCCCAGTGCTCGTTGAAAAGGTTGTCCGCGTAGAACTCCACGACCCGCGCGATGAGCGCACGGAACGTGCCGTCGGACTCAGCCGTGATCCAGGCCGAGACATGTCCGAAGTAGTCGGGCAGGTCGTGGGTCTGAACGGTCACCCTCGTGACCACGCCAAGGCTTCCGCCGCCTCCCCCTTTGAGGCCCCAGAACAGCTCAGGGTCCTGACGGGCGTTGACGACGCGGATCTTTCCGTCCGCGGTCACGACCTCTGCCTCCAGCAGGCCGCCGGCCGCCGTCCCGTACCATTTCGAAAAACTACCGAACCCGCCGCTCTGGATGAGCCCGGCAACCCCGACGGTGAGACACCCACCGCCCTGCACATAGCGGCCATGCTGCCGGGTGACGGTGTCGTAGGTGGGTCCCCACAGGCATCCGGCGCCGAGACTGACCGCGGGAACGGGGTCGGCCGCTCCGTCGCATCCGGTCCCGACGAACGCGTCGTGCATGGTCAGCGCGTTCATCCGGCGCGTCCAGATCAGCAGCGAATCCGGGGCACAGGAGGTGCCCTGGTAGCTGTGCCCACCGCCCCTGACGACGAGGCGCAGCGCGTTTTCGCGCGCGACGTTCACGGCGGCGGCCACGTCTTCGGCGGTTTCGGCGGCGACGGCGTAGGCGCTGGGCTGCGTGGTCCAGGCGTCCAGCCATCCGATGGTTTGGGTCAGGCCGGGAGTGTCGCCGATGTAGTACGGATTCTTCAGCGCCCGGAACACAGGATCTGTGACGGCCGCATCGGCGCCGACGCACGCATCGAGTGGCGAGGTGACCTCCAGGAGATCGCCGGTGAGCGAATCGCCGAACGACTTCCACGCGCTGGCTGTAGGCCACCCGGCGTCTGTAGGCCTGTTGCGTCGAAAACTCGTTCGTCGGATCGTGTCGCCACCACTGTCGCCACCAGCAGCCGCCTCAGGTTCCCCGTGGTCGGTTGTCATCGCCTCCACCTGCCTGTCGTCGATGCAGGTCACCCAGCGAACGGATGACTTGCCACCCTGCCTCCATCCTATGGATGCGCGTGCCGCGGCTGGGCGACAACGCTTGCCGCGACCTGTGGGCTCGACGCGGCGCCATTTCATGGTGGAAGCTTGAACGTATGACTGTGCCGGACCCCGCCGAATTCAGCGCTACTTGGGTGGACGCATGGAACGCGCACGACGTTGATCGCGTGTTGAGCCATTTCCGCGACGATATCGTGTTCAGTTCCCCCGCCGCCGCGCAACTGATCGAGGGAAGCGATGGCACGTTGCGCGGAAAAGCCGAGCTCCGAAACTATTGGGTCGAGGGTCTCAAGTTGATCCCTGAGTTGCACTTCACGGTGGAGAACGTGTACGCGGGCCTTGACACGATTGTCATCAACTATCGCAACCAGAAGGGCGCGCTCGTGAACGAAGTTCTCGTCTTCGAAGACGACCTCGTCGTCACCGGGTACGGAACCTATCTCAGCGGTGACGAGAACCCTGCCGGCGCGCGTTAGGTCAATCCGCGGCAGCCATGGCGGCAGGTCGACGGCCGGCACGATGAGGTCGAATTCACATTCGGGACCCCGATCACGATTGCAAGTTGGCTGGTCCCATTTCACAGTCGCCATTCTCACGGTGGTTGCCATCTCGCGTCACCGCGACAGCCCCGAAATCGCCCCATAATCGTTCGGCTTTCGGGCACGACTGTGCATGCGCGGCGCACATGGGACGAACTAGGGTTGCTTCGTGAATGCTCCAGAACGTGCCGGCGACCGGCCGCTCATCTCGATAGAAGGCCCACAGACACAACTCAGCCAGAGGTCCAGCCCGGAAATGTGGGGTCGGCTCGTTGCGCGGACTTGTGAGCTGGAGGGCGTGGTGGAGGGCCACAGCCAAGTATCGCCAGCCTACCCCCGGCCTGCATCCGCGGCCAAAACGCCTGCATCAAGTCCGGCCGTACGAAGATTGAATACCCCAACATGACAACACCCATCCAATAAGTGTTGCAATCACCGCAAGAACCCAAGGTTCCGTCAGCGGGCACGAAGCTTGGTACTCGCGAACAGCGGTCGATCCGTTCAAAGAGCGCCCGGTCAAGGTCCGGCTTGCGAGCGCAGCCACGAGCATCAGGATCGGCAGCACGATCATCACGAAACCGACACCGGACGTCGCGACTCAAGGCTAAGCCGCGCAAGGCGCCGCTATCGGGATTTGTAGTTCTCTTCAGCCTCAGTGAAACTTTTCGAAGGTTCCCGGACAATACAGAGTATGAGGCAGCCCGTCGCGAGTGATGCGCAGCTGTGGGCGCGCAGCATCAGTGGCGATGGCGCAGCGTTCGGTGCGCTGTTCGATCTTCATCGCGATCGCGTGTTCCGACACGCCTACCGCTTGGTCGAGAATCGACGCGACGCGGACGATGTGACGGCGACGGCGTTTCTCGAGTTGTGGCGACGACGCGCCGATGTGCGCCTGGTGGAAGCGTCCGTTCTGCCCTGGCTGCTGGTGACTGCAACCAATGCGGCACGAAATGTGCGGCGTTCCGCGGCCCGCTATCAGCGGCTCTTGGATTCGTTGCCGCGCACGCTGGCCGCCTCGGATGCCGAGTCCGCCTTTTTGGCGGCGCATCCGTTGGAGCAGGTTGATCATCGATTGGCCACCGCACTGCGGTCGCTACCGGCTGCCGATATGCGCTTGGTGTCGTTGGTCGTGTTGGAGGGCTATCCGATCGCGGAAGCGGCCACAGTTCTCGGCTGTTCCACCTCCGCTGCCAAAACTCGGCTGCACCGCGCCCGCACACGACTGAGGGCGACTCTTCACGCTGCGCCCGAGAGCACCGCACGGCCCACCGAAGAAGGGAGCACGGCATGAATCGCACGCAGATGGATCCCGTGTTCAGTGAAGCGTTGCGAGCGAAGCTCGTCGAACAGGCGGATGGCGCGCGCGTCTCGCGCCCTCGCGCTCGTAAGCACCGTCGACTGTGGTTGGGTGCGGGCGTGTTCGCCGGCCTGTGCGTGCTCGGCGGTGCAGGAGCGATGGCGACTGGGCTGTTGCCATTGCCGGGGGCGCCTGCCGTCACTCAGTTAGGTGCGCCGGTAACGGAAACTCATTTCGGCTCAGCCACTGTCGAATTGGGCGCAGCGCCCTCTGACGCCACGGATGTCTCCGTTACGTTCACATGTTTGAGTGCAGGCACTTTCGCGTTCCCCAACGGCGCCGCCCTGACATGCTCGGACTCGGATGCCAGTTCCCGCACTGGGGTCACGACCTACAACGTCGCGTTGGCGCCGGGTGAGCACGCCGTCACCATACAAACGGGCACGAGCAGCCGCTGGCGAATCACTGCCGAATATGTGAATCGGACGGCCACGAACTGGAAAGTCAACGCAGGTGGCCAAACTTACGGCATTCAAAACGGCAACGGAACCCCCGACCTGATCACCGCGCAAGCCACGAACGGTCGAGAGGGATACGTCAAGAAGACCGAGCTCGAAGCAGCCGACGGAACGACCGCATCCGAAAGCTTCACGAGCCCGGCTGACGCGGTGCAGTGGCAAGAGACGCACGCGGGCAAGACGGTAAGCATCCCGGTCTACACCAGCGACGGCACGACCGTGATCGGCAGCTTCGTCGTCGGCACCGGTTGACGACGGGTGGCCGCCTGGGGCACGGTTGATGTATTCCAACGAATGGAGGCGCACATGGTTGAGCGCATTTCCCCTCAGCAGTTCCACCAATCCGACGGCGTTGAGGACTGGCGCGTGCTCTTCGACGGCGTGACGACGTACTTCGCCACCGGATCATTCGCCACGGGCGTGGCACTGGTCGAGGCCATCGGGCGGCTCGCGGATGCAGCCAATCACCATCCGGCGATCGACTTGCGTTACCCGGGTGTGACGGTGACGCTTTCCACCCACGAGATCAGCGACATCAGCGATCGCGATCTGGCGCTTGCGCGGCAGATCTCTGTTGCGGCGGCTGAACTCGGCGTGACCGCAGATCCGTCGAAAGTGCAGAACGTGCAGGTCTCGATCGACGCGCTTGTCATCCCCGACGTGCTGCCGTTCTGGTGCGCGGTGATGGGCTATGACCAGCGTGGCGACGAGGATGCGGTGGACCCGCTCAGCCACGGACCGAACGTCTGGTTTCAACAGCTGGAAACGGCGCGGCCACAACGCAATCGCATCCATATCGACGTGTCGGTGCCGCGCGATCAGGTGGAGAAGCGCATCGCTGCCGGACTCGCCGCAGGCGGCCACATCGTGACCGACGCGTTCGCACCGAACTGGTGGACGCTCGCCGACGCCGAAGGAAACGAGGTCGACCTGGCGCCATGGCGGGACGACAGCAACTGATTGCCACGCGACGCCGTCGCCGGCGAATACAGTTCACCGATCGACGGCTTTTTGCATCCATCCTCACCGTCTCTCAAGGATCCCCCGCACCGGACTGCTGAGCGTTCCGTCTTGTGGGCATGGCGCACTGCGCAGACAATACCGGTATGGGCGACAACCTGTCTGAACCGTTTGACGACAACCGAACGGCGGACTTCGTGATCGTGCCGGACGTGGTCGGTCTGCGGTTCCTGGAAGCGAGGGATGTCGCGAATGCCGCCGGCGTGAGCGTGGCGAACCCGGATCCGGACGGTCCGCCGATCGGAGCGATTGTTTGGCCGACCAACCCAGCTGTCGCACGCCAGCATCCAGCGCCGGGGACGGTGCTGCATCGGTGGGACTCTCTCCGCGTCTGGCTGCTGACGGATCTCGAACCAGACATGGCACGCAAGCTCGACGTGCCGCCTCCGTCTGTCGACAGTGCGCACTCGACACCCGACCGACCGATTGAGGTCACTGACATCACAGGCGAAGAGTCGACGGAAGGACCTCGGTAATCGAGACGTCGTCGCCCCGCACGCCCGCCCACCGTGAGCCGGCACTACCCGGACTGCGAGGATGATCGGGTGAATGCTCCCAGTTCTGCCGCTCGGCCGAGGCTGCTGCGGCGACGGCGCTGCCGTGCGCGGCGGCCGATCGGCATCGTGTTCATTGCAATCATCACACCGGACACGCACTCATGAGTTCGAATCCCGGCCCAACCCGATTCAGCCAGAGGCGCAGGCTTGCCATTGTCCTCACCCTGAACCTCGCCTTGATCGGCGGACTCGTCGCCGTCGGCATCGCGGCCCGCTCGGTGGGAGTGCTCGCGGCGGCAGGAGACACCCTGGCCGACTCAGTCGCGCTGGCCCTCGGGCTGATCGCCGGGGCGCTCGTGCTCGGCTTGTCCGCAGGTCGCGAAGACATCCACATGAAATCAGTGCTCCTCGACACACTCGCCGACGCGGCCGCAGCAGCGGGGGTACTCGTGGCCGGCGTCGTGATCTGGATCACCGGCGGCACCTACTGGCTCGATCCGGCCATCGCGCTCATCCTCGCAGCCGTGATCGGTTACGCAGGAACCCGGCTGGCCGTGCAAGCCGTCGCCGCCCTGCGCGGAGCCGATATCGACTTCGACAACGACTGAGCCTGGGCGGATCAGGCAGATCCTCGGACAGCCCGGCGACGTCGCTCGGCGCCGCAGCAATCCTTCGAACGAACTCGACCTCTGACGGCCGAGCCGACCGCTCTCCTCGAGTTCGCTCCGCACGGTGATCGTCAAGTGCGATTGCCTGAGCACACGTACCGTGTGAGACTTTGAGAACTCGATGGTGCCACCGAAGAAGGATGCCGGCGCTGTGATTCCCACCATGATCGTGTTCGGGCTCGCATTTGGGCGTTGGTGGAAGTCGGCAATAATCAGCGGCGCAATGCTGTGCCCAGTCATCCTGATAGTCGCTGGCATAGCCGGCCGTGCCGACATTGTTGATGGCGCCGTCATACTGAGCGCCGCTGTTCTCGGTGCAGCAAACACTGCCGCGGGTGTCGCGGTTCATCAGACAATACTGTGGTTGGTTCGCTCAATCCGTCGGAAACGAGCCGCCACGGGATCCTGACTTCACCGGGCCTGACAGACTTTGTACCTTGTGACGTTCCCCCAGGGGGTTGCGAGCGCAGACCGTTCGGTAGTGCACCGCCGGCTGCGCACTCGAATGGTCTACCAGGAGTAGACTTGGACTATGGCTGATACCACCACCGTGAAAGTGCGCAGCAGCACTCGCGACCTTCTCCTCAGGATCGGTGCCTCCCGTCATGAGAGCGCCGACCAGGTCATCGTCGCCGCTCTGTCCGCGATGAGCCGCGACGAACGTCGCCGGATCGCTGCAGCAGAGGCGCGCGCCATCAAGGACGACCCGGCCGATCTGGCCGAAGTCAGGGCGATCCAGCATGACATGGCCGCACTGCATGAGGGGTGAGGTCTACCGGCTGTCGGCGCGAGGCACAGGCCACGAGCAGAAGGGCTGGCGATACGCAGTCGTGTTGCAGCCGGACTGGCTCACACTCAGTACCTGGATCGTCGCATTCACGAGCACCAGCGCACGAGAGACCAGCTTCCGACCGCCGGTGATCATCGCCGATCGACCGACACTGGTGATGTGTGACCAACTCGCGACGGTGGATCTGAGCCGACTCACGCAACCTGTCGGCTTCCTGACCATCGACGAGATGCAGCGGGTCGACGACGCCCTCGCATTAGTCCTCGATCTGTAGCCCAACAGCACCGGCTACTCCCCGAAATGGGAGATCACACGACACTGCTCGGATTGCCCATCCAGGGCGCCGCTAGGAAGGCTGCCGTCTGCGAAGCCGGTCAGTCGTCTCCATCCGTGACAACGTATCCGAAACCGTCGCAGGTCGGGCAAGGCCCGAAGCGATAGCTGTCCGAACCCTGATCGTTTGCGCGATGATCGTGCTGACGAACCACGCCCGAGCCTCAAGCCGTAACAGCAGGCAGTGACTAAATTGGCGCGGCGCGCCCCCGCTAGAGTCTCGTTGAGGAGGAATCATCTTGGACAGGGCGAACCTGGGCAGAGCAGCAGCATGGACCAGCTCCACCTGGAGGCGCGGGTTCGCAGCGATCGGCATTGCAGTCGTGGTCACAGCCTTGCTCGCCGGGTGCTTTTCAGTCGGCAAGAGCGCAACCGCGCAAGTGACAGGGAGCCATTCCCCAAGCGCAAGGCCCGCCGCGACAGGCTCACCCAGCCCCGCGCCCACGGCTCCGGACCCGGCGATTTCGCATACGGCGACCCCCGGGCCTGTCGGCGCGGCGGCTGTGGCCCCCACGTTGAGCTCCATCCCGCAGGGAACTGTCGTGGCTGCGGGAGACGTCGCCTCACCCAAGGGCAGCATCCACTTCCACTACCGGATGGTCGCGAACGGCGACAACACATACTCCGCCCAATACTCCGGCTTCACATCGACGGTGCCCGTGCCGGTTTCCGTCACGCTCATCGACATTCCGCCGAAGGTCGGCGACGGGCTCACCTACCACGGTGTCGGCGATCATCAACTCGGCGGCCCGACCACAACGGCGGCTCCGGCCTCGTCGGCATCGCTCGACAACGAGGATCAGCCCGCATACCTCGGCACCCTCGTGACCTACTCGTCGGCCGCTTCGGCCGACGGGGTCCCGATCGAGCTCGGACCGAACAAGGTCCTCGCCGTTACCACGGTGCACTGGTCGATCCCGGTCCGCCAGTCGAACGTGCATCCGGTCGATGGGGGCGCACGGGCCTATGCCTCGGGCGCGGTCACCGCGACCATGGCCAGTGGTGCACCGAAACGGTATCTCGTCGCCACGGGCGACATCACCGCCGTGGTGGCGCAGCGGTTTGGGATTTCGATCGAGGACCTCATCTGGCTGAACACAAACCTCCAGGTATTCGGTGACCAGCAATACCTGTACGCGGCTACGACACTGAATCTGGATCCCGACAGTCTCTGACGGGTTGGTTGAGAGACTCACATCTCCGATGAGAAACGGCATCGGATCACGACAAAAAGTGCTCATAACAAACTCGTAGAAAAATAACGAACGTATAACTAGCATTGCGTTACCCTTTCGTTATATAGTTCAAGAGCGTTAGTTGTTTGCTGTGGCAACAAACGCGGAATGTGATTGCAGGACACTCTTGGTGCAAGGGAACGAAGGCCGGCCGCTAGCCTCTGCGGCCGGCCTTCAATTTTGCCCCGGCGACCCGCGTTTGCTCACTCGCCGCCCAGATGCGCGCTAACGTCAGGAGCAGCCGGTAAGGAGGCTCTGTGATACTCGGTATCGAGCTGTTCCCCGCAACGACGCTGACCCAATTGGCGCTCTTGGTGCTGTCGTTTGTGCTGTCTGCCATCGTCGGCATCGAACGGCAACGCCGGCTCAAGAGCGCCGGGCTCCGCACCCACACCCTCGTCGGAATCGGCGCGACCGTTTTCACCCTGGTGTCCGCGTACGGGTTCTCCTCCGTGCTCGGAACGGATGTCGTTCTCGACCCCTCTCGTATCGCCGCTCAGGTCGTTACCGGCATCGGGTTTCTCGGCGCCGGCGTGATCTTCGTGCGCCAGAACGCGGTTAACGGATTGACGACCGCAGCATCCATCTGGCTTACCGCCGCGGTCGGCATGGCTTGCGGAGCCGGGATGCCGGTGATTGCGATCGCCGCGACGGCGCTCTATCTCATTACGGTCGGCGGTCTCACCGCGCTCGGTCAGAGGCTCCGGATCGCCAACCAGGATGAGATCTGCGTGCTGCAATACAAGGACGGCCGCGGAGTGCTGCGAGCGGTGCTGGCCCGCGCCACAGAACTCGGCTTTGACGCAGCACTAACGGGAACGCACACATTCGAAGGCCCGGGGAAGGCATCCCGTGTCGAAGCGCGGCTGAAGTTCCAGGGCAAGGCGCCCCTCCACACGCTGATGCAAGAGCTCGCCGAAATCAAGGGCGTCACCGCCGTCACGCTCGGCAAGACGGACAACGACTGACTTCGAAAGCGCGCCTCGAAAGCGCACCTCGATTCGCGGGCATAGGGTGAGCATCCCTATTGTTGAGGATCAACGGGGAAGGGAGCAGCGTGGGCGAACGAGCATCCGCCGTTGCAGCGTGGGAGTCTCTGTTCCGTGCGCAGGTGGCCGTCATGCGGAGCCTGTCAACGGAGTTTCCGACGCGCGATATCTCGTTCAACGAGTACGACGTGCTGTTCAACCTGCAGCGCCAACCCGATCGTCAGTTGCGCCTGCGCGACCTGAACAAGCACGTGCTGCTGACCCAGCCGAGCGTCAGCCGGCTCATCGACCGCCTGGTCATGCGCGGTCTTGTGGCGAAGTGCCCCGAGCCGAACGATGGCCGCGGCACGATCATCCGCATGACGGATGCCGGTTTCGACCTCTTCAGGCGCGTTGCGGTCGAGCACATGGCGTCGATCAGCACGCGCGTCGGCGGGCCGCTCTCGACGGACGAGCTGAAGCAGCTCGCCGAGCTCTGCGACAAACTGCGCGGCGAGGACGCCTGACATGCGCGGGCACGCAAGCGGAATGCGACTACTCTGCCGGGGCCATTGCCCGCGCAACATTGTCGAGCTGGCGCACCTCTGAGTCCATCGTCTTCTGAATCATTCGGCCCATAAGTTTCATGAATCCCTTCGGCTGAACGTCGAGCACGAACAACACAGAGGTGCCGTCACCATCCGGGGTCAAGGTGAATGTCCCGGTCGGACGTGCCGGACCTGCGATCACATCGAATGCAAGCATGCTGGGCGGCGTCGCTTTGGTGATCCGGTAGTCACCCGCAATTTCCCGACCGCCCGGACCCGTTAGGCACTGCGCGTAGACCGCGCCGACATCCCCGGCCGGACCGGAGGCGAGCGAGACGGAACGCACCGCGCTGCGCCACTTCTGCTCGTTCATACCGTCGGCCAGAAATGCGAACACCTCGGTCGGCGAAAACGGCACGGTCACCCGATATTCAGCATGCGACATAGCGTGAGTTTGACACCGGATGGACCGGCGGACAAGGGCGACGTGGGAAGATCGCATGATGACGGACGCAGTGCGCATCGCGATAACCGGCGGCACGGGATTTGTCGGCCGGCACCTGGCCGAACGACTCGATCCCACTGAGACGGTCATCGTCTCGCGACGCATGGGCACGCAGATCGACGACGTCGATGCGCTGACGGCAGCCTTCGACGGCTGCGATGCGGTTGCCCACTTCGCCGGCATCAACCGCGAGATCGGTGATCAGACCTACGAGCGGGTGCACATCCGCGGCACCGCCGCGGTGATCGAGGCGGCGAAACATGCGGGCGTTCGCAAGATCGTGCTGCTGAGCTTTCTGCGGGCACGGCCAAACTGCGGGTCGGCATATCACGAGTCGAAATGGGCGACCGAGGAGATGCTGCGGGCATCGGGCGTCGACTACACGATCCTCAAAGCCGGAATGATCTATGGCCGCGGCGATCACCTCGTCGATCATCTGAGCCATGTCGTGCAGACGGTGCCGCTGTTCGCATCCGTCGGGTTGCGCGAAAAGCCGATTCGGCCGATTCCGGTGGGCGAACTTGTCGATGTGGCGCTCGCCGCACTTGGCGATCGGCTTTCTGGGCAGACTGTCGCAGTCACTGGCGCCGAGCAGCTGATGATGAGCACCGCCGTTCGACGAGTTGCCGAAGCCGTCGGGCGACACGTGTTCGTCTTCCCCGCACCGGTTTGGGCACACTACCTGCTCGGCGCGGCGACCGAGTTGACGATGACAGTGCCACTGGTAGCGACCGCCCAGGTTCGGATGCTCTCGGAGGGGGTAAGCGTAGCCGTTCAGCCGGCGTCCGAGCTGCCAGCAGATCTGCGACCGCGCCTTCCGTTCGACCGCGAGCAGATCCGGATGGCGCTGCCCAGCCCGGGCGGCTTCACGTGGCGCGACCTGCGGTTCGCTCGGCGACGGCGGTCATCCGACGCCGGTGATCCGTGATCACGTGTGCGCCAGCTCAATCATTCGCACAACCGACCGCCTGTTCCGTCCGATTGAGAAGTGCGACTGCACAATTCGATCGCAGAAAACAGTTGGACTTCTAAGCTGAAACCGTCCAGGGTTGGGGCATGGAATACACACACCTGGGCCGAACCGGCCTTTCCGTCTCCCGCCTGTGCCTCGGCACCATGAATTTCGGACAGTTCACGAGTGAACCCGACGCACACGCGATCATGGATGCCGCACACGAGCACGGACTCAACTTCTTCGACACCGCCAACGGCTACGGCGGTGACGGCCACCACGGCCGCACCGAGCAGATCCTCGGCACCTGGTTTGCGCAGGGCGGCGGGCGCCGCGAGCGCACCGTGCTCGCCACGAAGCTGTACGGCGACATGGGCAACAGCTGGCCGAACAGCGGCAAGCTGTCGGCTTACAACATCCGCCAGTCGCTGGATGCCAGCCTGAAGCGTCTGCAGACCGACCACGTCGACCTGTTGCAGTTCCACCATGTGGATCGCGACACGCCGTGGGAGGAGATCTGGCAGGCCATGGAAGTTGCCGTCACCGCGGGCAAGGTGCTCTACGTCGGCAGCAGCAACTTCGCAGGTTGGCACATCGCGCAGGCGCAGGCCGCGGCCGCTGCACGCAACTTCGTCGGCCTGGTCAGCGAACAGTCGATCTACAACCTGCTCACCCGGGATGTCGAGCGCGAGGTGCTGCCCGCGGCGCAACAGTATGGCTTGGGCATCATCCCCTGGTCGCCGCTGCACGGCGGACTGCTCGGCGGCATCATCAAGAAGCAGGCAGACTCGGCTCGCCGCGGCGAGGGCCGCTCGGCCGAAGGCCTGGAGAAGCACCGCCCGCAACTCGAGAAATACGAGGCGTTCGCCGACGAGTTGGGCGTTCAGCCGGCACAGCTCGGGCTGGCCTGGCTGCTGCATCAGCCCGCCGTCACCGCGCCGATCACCGGCCCGCGCACGATGGCGCAGTTCGACAGCATCCTCGGCACCCTCGACGTGAAACTCGATGCGGATGCGCTGAATCGCCTCGACGACATCTTCCCGGGCTACAAGACCGCTCCGGAGGACTACGCATGGTGAGCGGAGCGGCAGCGAGCACCCGACAGGCAACAGAACCAACAGAACCAACAGAAAGAACACGAATGCAACAACGCACAATCGGCAATCGCACGGTCAGCGCAATCGGACTCGGCGGCATGCCGATGTCCATCGAGGGTCGGCCAGAGGCATCCCGGTCGATCGCGACCATCCATGCCGCACTCGACGCCGGCGTCACCTTCTTCGACACGGCGGATGCCTACCACCTGCACGCAGGCGAGGTCGGCCACAACGAGAGTCTGATCGCGGGCGCGATCGCCTCCTACGACGGCGACACCTCTGACGTGCTCATCGCGACGAAGGGCGGCCACCTGCGCCCCGGCGACGGAACCTGGACAATCGACAGCAGTCCGGATCACCTCAAGCGCGCTGCGGAGGCATCACGTGAGCGACTCGGAGTCGAACAGATCGGCCTCTACCAGCTTCACCGGCCTGACGTGCACGTTCCATACGCAGAGTCGGTTGGCGCCATCCGCGACCTGCTCGACGCGGGCGTGATCGCGATGGCCGGTATCTCGAACGCCAACCCCGAGCAGATCCGGCTCGCAATGGACGTGCTTGACGGCCGTCTGGTCTCCGTTCAGAACCAGTTCTCGCCGACCTATCGGTCGAGCGAACCGGAACTCGAACTGTGCCACGAGCTCGGCATCGCGTTCCTGCCGTGGAGTCCGCTCGGCGGCATCACCTCAGCCGCAGCGCTCGGCGAGCGATTCTCGGTGTTCAACGACGTTGCGGATGCCCGCGGCGTCAGCCCGCAGGTCATCGCACTCGCCTGGGAGCTCGCAAAGTCCCCACACGTCATCCCGATCCCCGGCTCGTCACGCCCGGAGACGATCCGCGACTCGGTCACCGCGGTGGATGTCGTGCTCACCGTCGAGGAGCGCGCCCGCCTCGACACTGCCTGACGCCCGCCCCCGCACCCACCAATCCCGTCCCCACCAATCCCCATCACCATTCTCGTTCTCGTTCTCATTCCATGAGGTGCGGATTTCGGTCACTTTTGCCCGCGGCGAAGCGACCGAAGTCCGCACCTCAGCAAGGGGGTGCGCGGGGCGTGAGAGGGCGAGGGGGCGTGAGGGTCAGCGCGAGTGGGCGCGGCGTGGTCAGGCAGTCTCGAGCTGACCGAGCAAGGCACGTGCAGCCGGACTCGGCTGCTCGGGGATCGCAATCGCGACGGTCCATTGCAAGTTGGGGGCGCGCAGTGGGATCGCAGCGAGCTGCTCGGGGCGTTTGTGCGCGAAGTGCGCAGGCACAACAGCGACACCCAGGTCGTGCTCGATGAGGTCGAGCAGGGTGCCCACATCGTTCACCTCGAGTTCGACGGTGTGTGCGAGCCCCTCGGCTGCGAAGGCTCGGTCGACGAGTACGCGCGCGGCCCAGTCGGCCTGGAATCCAACGAAGGTCTCTGCGGCGAGATCGGCGAGCGTTGTCGATTTCTCTGCGGCCAGTGCGCACCGAGGGCTGCACAAAACGACGAACGGCTCGGTCGACACGGTCTCCAACCGCACGCCCTGCGGGGTCGGACTGCACACCGCGAGAACGGCCAGATCCTGCCTGCCGGTTGCAAGGGCATCCAGCAGCTGGGTTGAGCCAGCGAAGCCGAGCGTGATTCGAACCCCCGGATGCCGCTGCCTAAAGCGCGCAAGCTGCTCCGGCAGGTCAATGGCGCCAAGACATTGCTCAGTGCCGACGGTCAGGGTGCCGCTGAGCACGTCGCGGATCGCTGCGACGGCGTCGCGAGCTGCGGATGCGCTTGCAACCGTCCTGATCGACTCAGTGAGCAGTGCGGTGCCGGCTTGAGTCAGCTCGACTCGCCGAGTGCTGCGGGTGAACAATGATGCGCCAAGCTCGGTCTCCAACGCCCTGATCGACGCCGAGAGTCCCGACTGGGAGATGCGCAGCGCGTCCGCTGCTCGGGTGAAGTGCCGTTCCTGCGCGACGGCGAGGAAGTGTTCGAGCTGTCGAAGTTCCATACTCAGAAATGATAGCGCTGAATACCCGGCGTTTCAGGTGGAATGTTGATCAATACGTGGTCAAGAAGCTTGCACCGCGCCCGCTGGCGGCCGATGGCTCGCGAGCGCTTCACGCTGGCCCGGACTTTGCACGTAAAACCGGACTGGCAAGCGGTTGCCAGTCCGGGCTGTCGTCAACAATCCGGTATAGGGTCGAGTCCGCGCGGTGCCGTTAGA
>Ga0208357_1000231_pt1 | contig 45945 bp, 43 predicted proteins | sample NGESurdeep092012_6_FD_184487 | JGI IMG/M metagenome (GOLD analysis project Ga0208357, IMG submission 184487) | Arctic peat soil microbial communities from Barrow, Alaska - NGEE Surface sample F52-2 deep-092012 (SPAdes) | ecosystem: Environmental > Terrestrial > Soil > Wetlands > Peat ...
GATGGCGGATCCTCGAGCCGATCCGTACTGGACTGCTCCGCCAACTGCTGCGGGGGCAACTTCATGACACCTGCGATGGCGCCGGCAATGGCCTTTTCGACGAGGATGTCGAGCGTCGCGTCGCTTCGATAAGTCAACGCTCGCAGCAGCATGGCAAGATTAGTGCCACTCAGGACTGCCATCGCGCCCGGCCGCATCAGCTTGGCGGCGGCGTTTGAAGGAGTCGCGCCCACGAGGTCGGTCAATACGAGTACACCCTGTCCGCTATCAAGCTCAGTAGCGAGCCTCTGCGCTTCGATCTCAACATTCGTCGCATCGCTTTCGGGTCCCACGTCCAGTGCGACGCAGGCGGGTGGGTGAGCTCCGAAGATATGACTCGCGCATTGCAACAGCGCGCTCGCCAGCGGGTCGTGTGCGACGATCAGAATTCCGATCATAGATGAAATTCGCGTGAACCTGACGATGCCCCGAAATCAGATGGATGATACCGATACGCGCTCGCGTGATGACCGGAACGCCGGTGTGCTGCGATTCGCCCACGATGCTTGCGTGTTTGACGAATCGCGATGGTTACCGATCCTTGGTTCCGCCGGCCCGCGTGGCGCCAGAGCGTCCGGGGTGGGTATGCCACGGCGCTTCGTCTCGTTGTCATGCCGAAGCGTCTAGGCACCTGCGGCCTCGAGCGCGTCGAGAAACATCGCAGCCACGTGGAAACCGGACTGTTCGGTAATTTCTTGAAAACAAGTCGGGCTGGTGACGTTAATTTCGGTCAGATAGTCGCCGATGATGTCGATTCCGACCAAGAGCAACCCGCGTTCGGACAACACGGGTCCGACGGCCCGGGCAATCTCCAGATCACGCGCCGAAAGGGGTCGAGCAACACCGATGCCGCCGACGGCGAGATTGCCGCGGATCTCCTTGCCTTGGGGAATGCGTGCAAGCGAGAACGGCACCGGTTCGCCATCGATGATCAGAATACGTTTGTCGCCGTCGCGAATTTCTGGAATGAACTTCTGCACCATGACCGTGCGCGCCCCGTTCTCCGACACGGACTCCATGATGGCGCCAAAATTGAATTCGTCCTCGCGCACACGAAACACTCCGCTGCCGCCCATTCCGTCGAGTGGCTTCAAAATGACGTCATGATGCTCTGCGTGAAATTCACGGATGCGCGCGGCGTCTCGTGTCACAAGTGTGGGGGCGATGAACTCTGGGAATTCGGTGATGGCGAGTTTTTCGTTATGATCTCGTATCGCGCGTGCCCGGTTAAAGACACGTGCGCCCTGTACTTCGGCCAACTCGAGCAAGTAAGTCGTGTAGACATATTCCATGTCGAATGGCGGGTCTTTTCGCATGACGGTAACGTCGAATTCCGTTAGCGTCTTCCAGACGACGGGTTCTTTACGATACCAGGCGCCAGTCGCACCCGTCAGATGAAGGCGAGCGGCGCGCGCGCGCACACGCCCGTCTTGTTCCCATTCGAGCTCGTGCTGCTCGATGGACCAAAGTAAATGTCCGCGTCGATCGGCTTCGACCATCATCGCGTACGTCGAATCTTTGTAGATCTTGAAAGAGTCGAGCGGATCGGCGATGAACGCGATATCCATGAGGGTTAGTAGATTTCGGGGTTCGGGTCGGTTCGCTCAAGCTCTATCGAGGCCGCAAGCAATGCCAGGCGAGCCACCACCCCATACGCATAAAAACGGTTCGGAGCCGCACTCGGACGTTGGCCAGGATCCGGCAGAATGCAACTGGCAGCAAATGGCAAAGGCACGAACTGCATCCCAGGGGCGTTCAGGTTCTCATCCTTCCCGCGACCGGCGTGCACCCGATAAAAGCCGCCCACCACATAACGGTCAACCATGTAAACCACGGGTTCAGCGACACCTTCATTGACCGTTTCGAAGGTGTAGACGCCTTCCTGGATCATGACCTCGGTCACTTCAAGACCTTCCTTGACCACCGACATCTTGTTACGCGCCTTGCGGTTCAGGTTCTTGACCTCGGACGCATCCTTGACGGTCATGATCCCCATGCCATAGGTCCCTGCATCGGCCTTGACGATCACAAATGGCGTCTCCTTGATACCATATTCGCGATATTTCTTGCGTATCTTGGCGAGCAATACTTCGACGTTATCGGCGAGACATTCCTCACCGGTGCGCTCATGGAAATTGATCTGTCCGCATACGCCGAAATAGGGATTGACCATCCAAGGGTCAATATCCATCATCTTGGCGAATTTTTTGGCGACATCGTCATAGGCGGCAAAGTGCTTGGACTTGCGTCGCACGGCCCAACCAGCGTGCAATGGCGGCAAAAGAAATTGTTCATTCAAATCTTGCAATTGCTCAGGCAATCCCGACGACAGGTCGTTGTTCAGTAGGATTGCACACGGGTCAAAATTCTTCAGGCCCAATCGGCGCCCATTTCGCTCAAGGGGTTCCAAGGTGAGCACCTGGCCATCCGGCAGTTCGATGGGGGTGGGCTCCTTGATTTCTGGACTGAGGCTGCCCAGCCTGACATTCAGGCCCGTTTGACGCAAGATGGCTGACAATCGCGCCACGTTTTGCAAATAAAAGGCATTACGCGTGTGGTTTTCCGGAATGAGGAGCAGGTTGCGAGCGTCCGGGCAAATCTTGTCGATGGCTGCCATGGCCGCCTGGACTGCCAAAGGAAGTACATCGGGCGAGAGATTGTTAAAGCCCCCCGGAAAGAGATTGGTATCTACGGGAGCCAGCTTGAAGCCGGCGTTACGCAGATCGACCGAACAATAAAACGGCGGGGAATGTTCCTGCCATTCGAGACGGAACCAACGCTCGATCGCTGGAGTGGCATCGAGAATGCGCCGCTCCAGATCGAGTAGAGGCCCAGATAAGGCGGTCACAAGGTGGGGAACCATCAGCGTCTTTCGTTTCGAAGGGATTGTACGGTAAACGCACGGCTCAATCCGGAGAGGCGTGCGCCGCGGCACCTAAATGGGGGGCAACACCGGCATTTAAAGGGAACGGCCAGAAGCCCCTATGCGTCATAGGGAAAACAGTCTCCGCAGGGGCAAAGCCGCGGAAGATTTTGCCCATGCACCCGCGTTAGGAGCCGGTGAGGCGTGGCCCCTGAACCCATTGCAGCCGGGCGGCGAACACCAAGGATAAACATTCCGGAAGCGCAGAATCGTCCTGTCCACGGGTTAGTCGGGCGACCTTCAGAAACCGTGTGACGCTAACGCCGGCGGCGAACTTACCCGATAATTATAAAGCGCTCTCTCCGGTCTCGCCCGTGCGAATCCGAACAACCTGTTCGAGATCGTAGACGAAGATCTTTCCATCGCCGATTTTTCCCGTACGCGCCGAGGCTTCGATCACCTCGATCGTTCCCCTCACCAGATCTTCAGCGACGGCAGCCTCGATCTTTACCTTCGGTAGGAAGTCAACCACATACTCGGCACCGCGATACAGTTCGGTGTGACCTTTCTGGCGGCCGAAACCTTTGACTTCGGTGACCGTAATGCCTTGCACGCCGAGAGCCGAGAGCGCTTCACGTACTTCGTCCAGCTTAAAGGGCTTAATGATGGCAGTGATCAATTTCATTGGGGGTTCCCGAGGACAAGACTAGACGCGACGGTATGACGCACGACGCGCCGATGGATGCGGCTCGAACGCAAGCTCCATGCCATCGCGTGGAATGAGCGACGTACAGGATACCGGCGCTTTTGCATCCCGGGGGCGGCACGGTCCTCTTTTCGCGCATGAGAATGCACCATGCTGGTGTCGTATTGCACAATTTTGGGGAAACCGCTCGGGGCACTGAAGTAGTGCTGAGGCGACGAAACAGGCGGCCATGCTAGACTGGATTTTCCTCAGACCTGCCTGAACGGTTTGCCTCATGAACGCCAATACCATTCTAGAAGACATGCAAAACCGCGTGGCGCAACTGCTTGCGCAGTCGCCAGCCAAGGATCTCGAACAGAACGTACGCGCCCTACTGCGTCAGGGTTTCTCCCGACTCGATCTGGCCACGCGCGAGGAACTCGAGCTTCAAACCGAATTACTGTCGAGGGCGCGATCGCGCTTGAGCGAGCTCGAAGCCCGTGTTGCCGCTCTCGAAGCTGGCCTGCCAAAGGGATAGGCCTCGTACAGCCCCGAAGTCTTTGCGCCATTGCGGTCAAGCCGCTTGGCGCAGGCTCTCCTTGTCGAGCCCGAGTGCCACGCTGAGCATGCTGATTGCCCCGCTCTCGATGCCGTCGGTCGGAAACGAGAGGGTGTCGTCGGCCTCGCGCAAACCGAGGCAATAAAGGAGTGGCAGAAAATGCTCCGGCGTCGGCACCGACCTGACGGCGTCAGTCCCGAAGTCCAAATAATGAGTTAGCGCGTTGTCGTCGTTCTCTTCGATCCGCGAACGAACCCAAACATTGAAGTTTTGCGCCCACGGCTGCGGCGGCGCATTCGGGCCCGTGTCCATACGACCCAGGTTATGCACGACGTTACCGCTGCCCATGACGAGCACACCTTCCCTACGAAGTGGCATCAACGCGCGCCCCAAACGATAGTGATACGCCGGCTCTTGCGTCGCATCGATGGAGAGCTGGAGGACGGGAATATCGGCCTGCGGGTAAACATGTGCCAGGACTGACCAAACACCATGGTCGAGGCCTTGGTTGTCGTCGAGACCGACCTTGACCGGCGCGAGCAATTGCTCCACGCGCCGGGCCAAACCGAGATCACCCCGTGCCGGGTATTGCATCGCAAAGAGCTCCGCCGGAAAACCCCGAAAATCATGGATAGTGGATGGCTGCTCTTGTCCGCTAATCCAAGTTCCCCGGGTGGTCCAGTGCGCAGAGACGCACAAGATCGCGCTGGGAGTAGGCATCCAGTGACCGAGATTTCTCCAGGTACGTGTATAGACATTCTCAGTCAGCGTGTTCATCGGGTTGCCGTGTCCGACAAAAATTACCGGCATCTTTCCTCGAACAAGTTCGCTCATGATTCGTCCTGCTGATTCGCCAAAGGAAGGAAATACCTCGGTTTTTGATTCACGAGAAGCGCGCTCGCGTCGTTGGGTTTGCCTTTGAGGAACAACCTAACTGCAACCTCCGGCTGTCATCGGCCTAGTGCGCACTTTGCAACTGTTCAATGGCTTGAGCGATATCGTGGCTCAGTCGTGTCAATGCGCGATCCTGGGCCGCTACAGACGCAGCAATGGACGCGCCTCCCTCAATCTGTTCTGACACCAGGCTCGAGCCATCTTTCTCGCTGGCTGCCATTTCGGGCATGGCGTTGCCTTGCACACTCCAGCGCGCGCTTAGGGTAACCGTTTCGCCGAGCCGGATTTCCAAACGCTGGATGTCGAGACGGATCCGATATTGCGGCTTGCCCCACGGGGACTCCGGATAGGCTGACACGAGCGGGGTTCCCAGCATCCTTCCCAGGTCGAGCGCCATGATGCGGCCAATGGCCGCACTCAGAGGCTCGGCCCAACGATTCTGCTCGTCCACCGATACGCGCCCATCGCCTTCGTCAAAAACCATCTGTGACCGATCGACCATATCCGGAACGCCGACCGGCCCCACCACAATTCGCAAGTTGGGCGCCGAATGTACCCCGACGGTGACAGCAGGCGGCTCGGCCATCGCCGTGAGATGAAAGTAGCGCTCCGAAGGACTCGTCGCGCACCCGAGCAAGAGCAGTGCGGTCGACGCTACTAGCGTAGTCTGATATCTCATGGCGAGTTCGCGGTCGACACGGCGGGTTTGCCTCGCAGGAACGCCTCAGGATGACGTTCGATATAGTCAGTCAACTCGCGCAAAGATGCTGCCGCTCGCGTCAACTGGTGAAGCGCCTCACGTACGTCTTGCTGCACCGGGGCATCGCTCGAGAGCAACTGTTGCGCCGAACCTAGAGTCTTCTTGGCTTCAACCAGGGCGTCTTGCAATTGCGGGGCAATCTGGCCATTGAAATGTCCGATCGCCGTATCGGCATCCGCCAAAGTGCGGTCTAACGTCTTCATGGTTTGGCGCAGATCCGCGGCAATTTGATCGAATGGCACCTTATCGAGCCTTTTAGCGATGTTGGCCAGTGTCAACTGTAAATCCTCCAAACTCCCGGCTACCGTCGGGATCTCACCGGGTATCGTCGAACGGTTCAACTGCGTACCGGCTTGCCGCGGGAAAAAGTCGAGTGCGACGTACCGTTGACCCGTAAGAAGATTTCCGGTACGCAGCTGAGCCTTTAACCCGTGTTTTATGGCGCGGCTCAGAAGTGCTTTGCGCAGGGAGGCCGATTGAGGATTACCGTTTACTGCAGGCTGCAGCAGCCGCTCCGCGTAGATACTCAAATCGACGCGAAAGCGCGAACGGGTGCCATCCGGGTCAAATTCGACTTCGATGGATTTGACTTCGCCCACTGTTACTCCTCGAAAGTCCACCGGGGCGCCGTCCGAAAGGCCGCGCACCGACCCCATGAAATAAGCCACGAGCGGCGTTACCTCCGCTGCGGTGCGGTGCATCGCCAACGCTTCGTTTTGAAACAGGGTGAATGCCGTGTCGGAGTCGGCCGCGGGCCCTGGCGACATCTCCTCTGGAGGCTGGAACGCCACACCGCCCAGTAGGATAGACACGAGTGATTGGGTTTGTACTTTCACACCGGTTGCGTCGAGTGACACGTCTATGCCGCTCGCGTGCCAGAAGCGCGAATTCAAAGTGACCAGATGCTCAAAGGGAGAGCGCACAAAAATCTTCAAGGTGACGCCATGCCCATCGGTGTCCAGATCGACACCTGTGACCTGTCCCACCTCGACGCGCCGGAAATACACGGGCGATCCCACGTCGAGCGAACCCAGGTTACTCGAATGCAACACGAATTCTCGACCCGGTTCGTCGGTCGTGACCGTAGGCGGTATTTCAAGCCCGACGAACGAGCGACGCGACTCGTCCGATTTCCCGATATCCATTCCGATATAGGAACCCGAGAGCAATGTCCCCAGCCCCGACACTTGTCCGCCGGCTACGCGCGCCCGCACCACCCAAAAGCGTGTGTCCTTGACTAGGAGTTTATCCGCATCGTGCGTCATCTGCGCAATCACTACGACGCTTTTGTTGTCATCGGACAGATGGATCGATTTTACTTGTCCGATGTCGACATTCTTGTAGCGGATTTTCGTCTTGCCGGCATCAAGGCCCTCCGCGTTCTTGAACTGAATGTGGATCGTCGGGCCTTCCTCTGAAAAGCGCTTGATGGCAAGCCCAAGGCCGATCGCGACCGCCAAGACCGGAACGATCCAGAACACGGGCAGCGAACGCATCCCGCGCGACATCGGCCGAGCCCGGGGAATGGGGTCCGACTCAGCGCCGATCCCGTTCGCGGATGGAGAACCCTCATCCTCAGTCATGACTGACTCGCCAAAACGTTTTGCGCCGTATGGGAGCCGGGACCCTGGCCGCGTCCCACATCAGTCGCGGATCGAACGCTGTCGCAGCCAGAAGTGTGAGGACAACCACGGAGGCGAACGCCAAGGCACCCGGTCCGGGGCTAATCGTCGCCGTCACGGCCCCCGTCTGCACCAATGAAGTCAGGAGGGCGAGCACATAAATATCGAGCATAGACCACCGACCGATCCAGTTGACCGCGCGAAACAAGCCTGTGCGCTCGAGCAGACGCTCCGAAGATTGCCGGTGGACGGACCACAGCAGACTCGTCAACACCAGAAGTTTGATCAGGGGTATCAGGATACTGGCGATAAATACGATTGCAGCCAAGAACCAAGAGCCGTCGTCCCTCAAATAGACGATACCGGACATGATGGTGTCGTTCCGGACACCCAAGAGGGTGCGCGTATGTGTGATGGGCAGGACATTGGCCGGAATATACAAAACGTAGGCCGCAATGACATAGGCCCATGTCCGCGCCACACTGTGCGATTTGCGGCTATGCAATGCCGCGCCACAGCGCGGGCAGGCCGCACCGGCGTCGGGCGAATCTTCCGGCAGGCGGCTCACCAAAAGGCAAGAACCGCAACTCGCCAAGCCATGCGCCCGCGCGGTGGCGGCCGGTTTCATGGGCCGCCCCCATATTGTTCCACTCGGACCCACAAGTCGCGCGGATGGAAGCTGCCCATCAGGGCAGCGAACACCAGGATCAAGCCGCCGCACGCCCACAACGCGACACCGGTCCGGACCTGCGCGATGTCAGACAGTCTCACGACGGAGACGAAGGCGGCTAAAAAAAACACCTCCAGCATGGACCAATGGCGTAACCACTGGACGATATGCAGGAGGGCCGCCGTGTAGGGTGGTATTTTCTCGAGGAGGCCTTGCTCGCATAAAGTGAGACCGCCATAGAGATAAGCCATCGCAAGAAGACTGAAGACGGGGGCAAGCACCGTGGTCAGAAATACCAGTGATGCGACCGGTTCCATGCCCTCGGACCAGAGAGCACCCGCAGCTTTGACCAAGGTAGTCCCGGTCGACGCGCCATGCATATCGAGCACGATGAGCGGAAAGGCATTTGCCACGAGAAACAGCACGAGTCCCGATAGGGCCAACATCAATGCCCGGTCCGGTCGACCTTCTTGCTTGTGTTCGAGAAACGCGCCACAACGCCAGCATGCACTGGCGCTGTGATGCTCCTGCAGCGATTCGCGTTGCAAAGCATCACATTCGCGACACGCCATGAGCTGCCCTTGGACTTTGGCCGACACGGTCCTCCTGATTCAGAAAAGCGCAATTTCTCGCGCCACGCCGGCCACGAGCCAAGCGGTAAGACACGACAGCCCGATCCAGGTTCACCCGACAAAATAAGTTCGCACGCCCGGAGCGGGATCCGACGCATTCGAACCTGAGCGCCGGCATGAGCACATCCGCAATTCTGCCATGGTCACGCAGACCGCAGGGCACGGCAATGCGCGCCTCGGCACCCCTCATGAAGAAGATCGAAGCCGCCCGGCCTTTTGCCGGTTGCCGGCGCAGCCGTCCGCACGATACACCGATCGGCGTAGGCACTGCCCACGCCCCTTTAACGACCTGATGGCCTATGCAGCCGGTAGAATGGATGCGACCTCCCGAAGCCGGGAGATTCCCGTGCTCGCTGGGCGACAGAAGATTTTTTTGATGGCAATCCGGTCCCAGGAAGTTCACATGACAAGCCGCGCATGACCGTGCAGCCCGGACAAGGCTTGGAATCGACTCCCGCCGCGACTGCGAAGGCCCCGGCCGGCCTCGAGGGCGTGCAAGCTTTCGCCGCCATGAGCGGGATCTGTCTGGTGACGATGTTAGTCGCGTTCGACCAGACTGTCGTGGGTACTGCATTGCCCCGAATTGTCGCTGAATTGAAGGGTTTTGCGCTCTACTCGTGGGTAGCTACGGCCTATTTGCTGACGTCCTCGATATTCGTGCCCATCATGGGGCGCTTGGGCGATCTTTTCGGGCGCAAGCGCTTCGTACTTGCCTCGGTCGTCGTCTTCACCGGCGCTTCGGCGCTGTGCGGCCTTTCTCAGACGATGATCGAACTCGTGCTGGCACGCGCGCTACAGGGAATTGGCGGCGGCATGCTGGTGGGAACCGCCTTTGCCGCGTCCGCCGACATTTTTCCGGACCAACTACGGCGCATCAAATGGCAGGCAATGCTCTCTTCCGCGTTCGGGGTGGCCAATGCCATCGGTCCGTCCCTGGGCGGATGGCTGACCGAACACTGGGGGTGGCGTTCGGTGTTTTACGTTAATCTGCCGCTGGGCGTGGCGGCGGTGATCGTAATCGGACGCTTTTTGCCTCGTACCACCGGCCACAGCCAAGCGAACGCCTCGATCGATTGGATTGGCGCACTCTTTCTGGGCGGGAGCATCGGCGCCCTTCTGCTCGCGGTGGAAGAAGGCACCCGGGGGTCCCTCGCGACGCTCGCCGAGCCAAGTTTCTGGCTCCCCTTACTCGGCGCTGTGGGGATATTCATCCTCTTTTTGCGTACGCAGCGTCGGGCCCTGCAACCAATATTGCCGCTCAGACTATTTCGAATTCAGGCGGTTCGATTGCTGGCGATTATCGCCAGTGTCAGCGGCTGGGCCATGTTCACCCTGATTTTCTTCGCACCCTTGTTATTGCAGGCCGGCTTCGGCCTCTCGCCCAATGCCGCGGGAATCGTCGTCTCCCCCCTGGTCTTGTGCGTGAGCGTGGGCAGTATCATCAACGGCCGTCTTTACGGACGCCTGCGGCGTCCCCATCGCCTGCTCGGATTCGGCGTGCTGATTTTCATGCTGGGCTGTGTAGCCGTGATGTCGGTGGGAGCCGGATTGCCGAGCGGCTGGATCGCCGGGGCATTCGCCGTGGGCGGCCTTGGACTCGGCTTTCAGCTACCCAACCTGACGATCCAGATGCAGGCGGCCGTCGAGCAACGCGACCTTGGTGTCGCTTCGGCCTTGGTTCAAACCTTGCGCATGCTCGGTAGCATGGTGGGTGCTGCGATCGCCGGCGCCATCGTCACCGCGACCTACGCGCGAGGCATCGCGATACGGCTGGATACGCTGGGCCCAGCGGCGGCGGGACTCAAAGCCTATTTTCGTGATCCGCAAATTCTCGTGAGTGCGGCCGACCAGGTCACGGCACGGGCGAGCGCCGCAGCACTCGCCGTACCACAACAGTTCGACATCCTGATCGCGGCGGCCCGGGAAGCCTTGATTAGCGGTGTGCATTGGGCCTTGTCGATCTCGGTTTTTTTGTGTGGCGTAGCATTCGTTCTAGCGCGCCGGTTGCCGCCTATTCTGTCCCGTTAGTTGCGCATCTTCCGGTCATTGCAAGCGGAACGACGACAAGAAGGTGTCGACCGCCTCACGCGCCTGGACTTCCTGCATAGCGGCAACAGGTCCCAGGACGAACATTTCGTACACCGACTGATCGTCATAGGCGATCTCGGCCGACATGTGCATCGGCTTGTCCTGTACCTGCCCCGAGACCTCGATCGCATCGGCTGAAACGTGGGGATCACCCGGTGAGAGGCGTTCGACGCTTGCTTCTCGTTCGGACTGGACCCGACCCTCGATATTGCGTATCAAAGCCTGGCGCAGTTCGGCCAGCGCACGGTCGCGCAGCCCAGGGTCTGAATTCGGCAGCCGTACAGATCCGACGACAAATGAGATTTCGCCGACCCGCGCTGCGCTAAGCGTCATGTTGACTTCGATGCCCGTCAATTCGATCGATCGCGTCGCTGTTTGTACCTTATCGGGAAACGTTGCCGCAAACCCCCCGCTACTTTGATAATCGCGCCAATTAAAACGCGGGGAACAGCCCGCGGCAAGAAATGCCATGGCACCATATACGATGGCACACAAGACCCATCGGCGGGGCCCGCATGTCGGCCGGCAAGGTTTTCTGAAAAAGTGCATAGAACAGGTTCGTCGCTTCGCGTTGACCGCCCAGAAACTGGCGGGTATCTTACAAACATGGGTTCCGATCGCCATACGGGTCGTATCCTTCCTGAACCTATCTTATCAACTGCCAAGCGGGTCCTTGCGGCTTTGGCCATTCCTCCATGTCCGAACACACCAGCACGCTCGTCGCAAAGGATGGCACGACCCTGTTTTACCGCGAATGGTCGATCGAGGCACCACGAGCCTGTTTGCACATTGTTCACGGGCTGGGTGAACATTCGGGACGATACGCAAACGTTGCCCAATACCTGAACGCGATCGGCATCTCGGTGCGTGCTCACGATCATCGTGGGCATGGCCGTTCAGAAGGGGCGCGTGGCGCACTGCGCGCTCCTTCTGATCTGTTGACTGATCTAAAGTTGGTCTTCGACGATTTCACCCGGCAACAGGCATCACTGCCATTTATGCTGGGTCACAGTTTGGGCGGCCTAGTCGCCGCAAATTTCGTCACCGGGGGCCATGGCGTGGTGCGAGGCCTCGTGCTCTCTTCCCCTGCTCTCGGAATTCGCATGTCCGCGGGACAGCGCATGTTATTGGCGGTCAGCTCCCGTCTCGCTCCCTCGCTGCCCATACCTAACGGGCTGAACGTGGTTGCGCTCTCGCATGATCCCGCGGTCGTCGCAGCCTATCGCGCCGACCCGTTAATCCACCCGAAGGTGACGCCGAGATTGGTCCGCTTCATGCTCGATGCCATCAACGATGTACTCGTCCACGCCCATCAGTGCACCGCAGCGACCCTGCTCTTGGTGGCCGGGTCCGACCGTTTGGTCGCACCGGCGGCCTGCCGCGATTTCTACCAACGCCTACCCGATGGAGACCGTGTATTGCGATGGTATGATGAGGCATACCATGAAGTTTTCAATGAGACGCCCGAGCTCCGTTCGCGCGTGCTCTTAGATCTTTCAGTTTGGCTCGACGCCCAAATCCGGAAATAAGGTCATGCTCGTAACCTTCAGATCCAAAGGCGCTGGCGACATTCAAATGTTCTCGGAGCACGCCGATCAATTGCTCGGGCTCATGGGCAAGTCCCTGGGGCCGGAACAGAAACCTGCCGGCATCATTACGGCAAATGAGATTGGGGCGGCACTCGCGCGCTTGAAGGAAGCGGCCAGCAGTGCCCGCGCGACGGACGCCAATCGGGCCAAGACCGTGCAGATCACCATCGCGCAGCGCTCTTTCCCTTTGATCGAAATGCTGGAGCGTGCGGCCCAACGGAACCTCGATGTGACTTGGGGCACTTAGTACAAGCTACTACAGGCGTTGGAGAAACGCCGCCAGCCGCTCCGCTCCCTGATCGAGCCGCGGAATGCTGCTCGCGATGCACCATCGAAGGTAGCCTTCCCCTTCCGGGCCGAACGCGGCTCCCGGGGCGAGGCCCAAACCGGCTTCGGTAACCAAGCGTTTACATAACGTCAGCGAATCAAGAGAACCTTCGAGCCTGAAAAAGACATACATCGCCCCTGCAGGCGGTGCCACCGTCACACGCGAGAGCTGCGACAACCGCGCGCACAGGTAGTCGCGACTGCGCCGATACCGTTCCACCGTGTGCGCAATGATCGGCTCCCCATCCCGCACGGCGGCCACCCCGGCGGCCTGAATGAACTCGGGCGCGCACGACGTGTTGTATTCGATCAGTTTGCTGAAATCGCCCACCAAGGTACGACCGTCTTGTCCCCGCGGTGAAACCAGCCATCCGAGGCGCCAGCCCGTCATGAGCCAGGATTTCGAGAAACTGTTGGCCGAGATGACGCGGTCCTCGGCTTCGGCGATATCGAGAAAAGAAGGCGCCGCGCGTTTCGCGCCCACACCGCCTTCGAACACGATACGCTCGTAAACATCGTCGGCGACAATCCAGATGCCGTGCCGTCGACACTGCGTCAAAATGACCTCCTGCTCAGCACGCGAGATCACCCAGCCGGTCGGATTGTTAGGGGAATTCAATACCAACACGCGCGTGCCCGCGGTCAGCGCGTCGACGAGCTTTTGCAGATCGAGCCGCCATACGCCGCCCCGGCAGTCCAGTGCGATTCGCACAACGTCGGCACCGAGAATTTTCGGCCCCTCCGTCAAATTCGGCCAGACCGGCGTGACGGCGACGATTCGATCACCGGGAGCAAGCAGGGTTTGCGCTGCGATCATGAGCGCGGACACACCTGAGCTGGTGACGACAACCCGGTCGGCGTCGACCCGGCCATGCAGATCGCAGACGTACTGGGCAATTGCCTCTCTCAATGGAACAATGCCCAAATTCGAGGTGTAAAACGTTGCGCCCCGAGCCAGAGCGGCCATGCCTTCATCGCGAATGAACTGCGGTGTTACTTCGTCGGGCTCGCCAAACCAGAAAGGCAGCACATCGTCACGTCCGATTCCGGCATTTGCCACTTCCCGAATTTTCGATGCGGGCAGGGCACTCACTGCAGTACGAGGCGATACGTGAGAATGAGGTCGCATGGGAAGTCGAAAGGAAGGAGCAGCCGCCGAGGCTAGCAGATCAAGCAGCAAGAGGCTTCGCGGCTCAAGAAAACCGCCCCATGACAATCGTCCTTGTAATACCCCGGTCGAATTGACTGTTTGGAAAAGACCCATGGAAGCACCTCGCATTGGGGCGTCCCGCACCTCCAATCAATTGACGACGAGGCGTGACATTCGGCATTTAGCTTTCGCGTGGCGCGTTCTCCGCCGAAGTCGTGGGGACCGAAGTCTGGTCGTTCGCGGCGATACCTGGAGCGGCTATCGCGTCCCCAGGCTCACTTGGCCGGGACAGGACCGCGGGTGAACCGGGGTCCGGCGGGATCGGGCGCACACCGGCTGGCCCTACATCCGAAGGCACCGGCGCCTCTTTGCGAGGCATCACGATCGTGGGCTGATCGAGCGCGACAGTGGCAATTTCCGTTGGCGGAAAATCATCCGAATGCGATACGTGATCCATCGTACGGCGGCCTTGCCTTAAGACCAGCCATCCGAATCCACCCAATACGACCAAAACACCGAGAAGGATGAGTTTCTTATGATGTGCGCTCCACTGCAGTGCAAGCGCCGCCGCACCCAGTTTCTTGGCCGCAATGCCTGCGACTAGGGAAGCGATGCCGAAGTCGGCGAGCGGGTCCGTCGCGGGGTTAAAGTCGGTGTACCTCTTTCCGTCTAGGTACTCCAAAGAAGCGAAAATCGCGTCGGCCGCAGGTTTTTGGGTCGGCAAGTCCTTCAGATCGGTCACGAGATTCAGCTTGAAGTACCCATCACGGCCAAGCGCATAGGTATTGTAATTCGCCCCCTCATCTGAATTCGGGGAGTCCTTATCACGCGCAGCGACGGCCCACACCAGACGATGCGCGGCCTCGTCGTAATGAGGTTTCTCGGCCCATCCCAGAACCTCGATCTCCGGCAGTCCGAGTCGTCTGCGCTCCTCGTTGCCGCGCTCCGTTCCCGCCCGCACGCTGCGGAGCAAATCGTCGACGTTCCAGTCGCGCGCGTCATCTTCTCGAATGTGCCCCGTGTTTTCGTACTGAATGGCCATCATCCAGTTGTCTTCGTGTCCCGGGAAAATCAAACCCACCAGGTGAGGATCGGGTGTATTGCCCATAGCCTTGATAAGGCGGGCGGCAGCGGGCATCGGTACAAAGACATGATCGGCCGGCAACTGCAATACCGCCTCTCCGGCCAGCATGATCCTAGAGGGACCGACCGTCTGAGTGGCCTGGGCATCTCTTAAGGCCGCGGCGAATTCGGAGCGGATCGCATCGGACTGTGCGTTTGCAGCCGTCATGCCCAGCACGTATGTCAGCGCGAGCCCAGCCACAAGTCTGTTCATCCCGGTCCCCCGAATCGCCTTCCGATGGTATAAGCGGACTGGGTTGCCCGCAATTGAGTTAGAAGTGCCATCTGGGAGGATCTCGATATTTCGTGATTTCCGCAGCGACCGCCCCGAGCAGGCGACGCCGTACCGTATCTGGCGCGGTAGCTTGCAGAAGGTTGCAACCCTAAACCCATTCACCGTGGCGAATGACGCACCTCGTCCTTTGCGGCGTCGGATCCGCGCACAGCGCTACAACTGAGGCGCGAGCCATCGCTCGACGTCGGCTACGTCGGCCCCGCGACGCGCTGCGACATCCTCCACCTGGTCGTTGCCAATTTTACCCACCGCGAAATACTTGGCCTCGGGATGGGAAAAATAGAAGCCGCTTACGGACGATGCGGGAAGCATCGCGAAGCTGTCCGTGACGGTCATGCCAATATCGGAGGCACCCAGGAGATCGAAAAGTGGTGCTTTCACCGTGTGATCCGGACACGCCGGATAACCGGGGGCGGGTCGAATGCCCCGGTATTTCTCCAGAATGAGATCCTGGTGATCATAAGTTTCATCGGCAGCGTATCCCCACAGATCACGTCGCACGCGTTCATGCAAAGCCTCGGCGAATGCCTCCGCGCACCGGTCAGCGATCGCTTTGAGCATGATCGAAGAATAGTCATCATGCTCAACCTCAAACTGAGCCACTTTGCGTTCGACGCCCAGTCCGGCCGTCACCGCGAAGGCGCCAATATAGTCGGCTACACCTGACGTTTTCGGGGCGATATAGTCGGCAAGTGCGCGATTCGGTGTTCCTTGAGGCTTTTTCGATTGCTGACGTAACCCATGCCAGGTCAGAAGTACGTGTGCACGCGTCTCGTCCGAATACAGCTCGATGTCATCGTCGTTGACCGAATTCGCCGGATAAAAAGCCACCACACCATTGGCAGTAAGCCAGCGGTTCGCCAATGCCTTTTTGAGCATCATCTGCCCGTCGCTAAAAACACGGCGCGCCGATTCGCCGACGACATCGTCATTGAGGATGGCCGGAAATCCGCCGTGCAACTCCCATGTCTGAAAAAAAGGCCCCCAATCGATGTATTGGGCAATTTGGTTCAAATCGAAATTCTTGAACATCCGACGTCCGATGAACTTCGGACGAGCGGGGTTTTCGCGACTCCAGTCGATTGGCAGCTTGTTCTGGCGGGCTGCCTCGAGTGACACCAGTGGCGGCGCCTTCTTGTTGGCGTGCAATATGCGCAGGTTGTCGTAGTCCGATTTGATCTGCTCGACAAAACTGATCCGCCCTTCGGCATTCAACAGGTTTTGTGCGACACCGACCGAGCGGCTGGCGTCGGCGACATGAATCACGGGCCCCTCGTAGTGCGGCGCGATCTTCACCGCCGTGTGTGATTTCGATGTGGTCGCCCCACCGATGAGCAGAGGAATTTTGAGCATCCGGAAATGGGGGTCGCGCTGCATCTCTCTTGCAACGTGCGCCATCTCTTCCAGAGAGGGTGTGATGAGACCGGAAAGCCCGACGATATCGGCACCTTCCGCCTTGGCCTTAGCCAGGATCTCCGAACAGGGCACCATGACACCCATATTTACGACTTCGAAGTTATTGCATTGCAGAACGACGGTCACAATGTTCTTGCCGATATCGTGAACATCGCCCTTGACGGTGGCGATGACGATCTTTCCTTTGGCCTGTGACTTGATACCGGTCGCCTCTTCGTTTCTGCGCTTTTCCTCTTCGATGAAGGGAATCAGGTGCGCAACCGCTTGCTTCATGACGCGGGCGGATTTCACCACCTGCGGTAGGAACATCTTACCGGCACCAAAAAGATCCCCGACGATATTCATGCCGTCCATGAGCGGCCCCTCGATGACCTGAATCGGACGCTCTGCAAGGAGCCGCGCCTCCTCGGTATCCTCGACGATCCATTGTGTGATGCCGTGAACCAGCGCATGTGCCAAGCGCGCCCGAACATCCTGCCTGCGCCAATCGAGGTTCTGCTCATCTTTGCGTGCACCGCCCTTCAGACGGTCCGCCAATTCGATCATGCGTTCTGTCGCGTCAGGACGGCGATTGAGGACCACATCCTCGACCCGTTCGCGCAATTCTGGATCGAGCTCGTCGTAGACGCTCATCATGCCGGCATTGACGATCCCCATGGTAAGGCCGGCTCGTATCGCGTGGTACAGAAAAACGGTGTGGATCGCTTCACGAGCGGGATCGTTTCCTCGGAACGAGAACGATACATTGGAAATCCCGCCAGACACTCGGGCAAAGGGAAGATGCGCACGAATCCAGCGCGTTGCTTCGATGAAATCCACGGCGTAATTGTTGTGTTCCTCGATGCCGGTGGCGATGGCGAAGATATTCGGATCGAAGATGATGTCTTCGGGCCCGTAGCCGACTTTCTCGGTCAACAGTTTGTAAACTCGCGCGCATATTGACGTCTTGCGTTCGAACGTATCGGCCTGTCCCGCCTCGTCAAATGCCATGACGACGACAGCCGCGCCGTAACGACGGCACAAATTGGCCTGGCGCAGAAATTCGGCCTCGCCCTCCTTGAGGGAAATCGAATTCACGATCGACTTACCCTGGACGCACTTCAAGCCGGCTTCGATGACCGCCCACTTCGAACTATCGATCATGATCGGAACGCGCGATATATCCGGTTCGGAGGCAATCAGATTCAAAAAGCGCGTCATGGCCGCCATCGAATCGAGCATGGCCTCATCCATGTTGATATCGATGGCTTGTGCGCCGTTTTCAACCTGCTGACGGGCAACCTGGAGCGCCTCGTCATATTTCTCGTTCAGGATGAGCCTTGCAAACGCTTTTGATCCAGTCACGTTGGTCCGTTCACCGACATTGACAAAGAGCGTATCGGCCCCGATGTTTAGCGCTTCCAAACCCGACAAACGCGTCTCGCGTTGCAGCACGCCCGGTCGCCTCGGAGGAACATCCTGCACGCGTTTCGCAATCGCCCCGATATGCTCAGGGGTGGTGCCACAACACCCCCCCGCAATATTGACGAATCCGGCCTCGGCGAATTCGCGCAACAGGCTCGAGGTGACTTCGGGCGTCTCATCAAAGCCCGTGTCGCTCATTGGATTGGGTAACCCTGCGTTCGGATAGACGCTGACGTAACAATCCGCAAGCTGCGAGAGCTCTTCGATATAAGGACGCATGAGCGCCGCGCCCAGAGCGCAGTTCAGTCCGACCGACAGCGGGCGCGCATGGCGCACCGAGTTCCAGAATGCCTCGACCGTCTGCCCCGAAAGAATCCGACCTGAGGCATCGGTTACGGTACCCGATATCATGATCGGCAGGCTTTTGCCCGTATTCTCGAAATACTCGTCGATGGCGAACAGCGCGGCCTTCGCGTTAAGCGTATCGAAGATAGTCTCCACCAACAGGAGATCCACGCCACCCTCGACCAACCCTTTCACTTGTTCATAGTACGCCGCGCGCAGCGAATCGAACGATATATTGCGTGCGGCCGGATCATTCACATCTGGAGAAATTGACGCCGTCTTTGGCGTGGGGCCGAGCGCACCCACGGCAAATCGCGGCTTCTCCGGGGTCGAATACTTGACGCACGCCGCCTTGGCCAACACCGCTGACGCGAAGTTCATCTCGAACGCGAGATGTTCCAAACAATAGTCGGCTTGCGCAATCGAGGTGGCCCCGAAAGTATTGGTCTCGATCAAATCGGCACCGACGCTTAGGTACGCCTCGTGAATGTCACGAACGATGTTGGGTTGAGTCAGACTCAGAAGCTCGTTGTTGCCCTTCAGAAAAACGTTCTTGCCACTGACATTGAATCCCGAAAGCCGCTCCCCGCGGAAACCCACTTCGTCCAGGTTGTAGCGCTGGATCATCGTACCCATGGCACCGTCGAGAATGAGGATGCGTCGGTCCATCAATTCTTTTAATGTCATTCGAGTATCGGTCGACATGATGCAGCTTTCCCTTTGTACGAGCCCAAAAAGCAATAAACCCGCGGGCACTCAGCCGGGCGGGTTTATCGCTCGCTTTAGCCGTATTTATCAAGCGCCCGCAAGCTGAATCTCAAATCGGCGCCACTCTGCTAATTATACGGAAATTTCAGGTCCGATGCCTGGATTAAAAGTCCGTCGATACCGATCAATGCAGAATCATGGGCTGCTGCATGAGCGCATCGAACTGCGATAGATATTCGTCGATTTCCTCGGTTGTCGGTTCAGACGCGATCAATCGCGCGACGCTCTGCCGAAACCCGTCGGCGAGCGAGCCCGCCAGATAAATTTCGCGCTTGGCCTGTTTGTCCATGATTTCGAAGCCACCGGTCTCCCGTGCTCCGGAGGGGCCGAATTCGACGACGCAGTAATTCGGACTGTTGTAGATCATGTTCATGACGGTTCTAGCTCCCGGGTACTTGTTCGACATTGAACATGGGGGCGGGTTCACGCCATTTCAAGCGCCTTATCAAGCCTCCGCGGGGCCCCCAGGGGCAGCCTGGGGCAGGTTGACGCGCAAGTATTCACTCCATTGTGGCAGGGCCAACGTGCTGGCAAGTGATTCCTGATGTCTCTCGTCGATTATGGCGATGATCAGATTCCGGGGTGCCTCCAGGCGCAGCACACGGGCCAGAGTGACGCGCAGCGTCAGATTTCCATTGCAGCATGGACATCCCGGCGCAAGGACGTGCACGTAGCCCGTTGGCCCGACACCAATCTCCGCCGTCCCATCGGATGGCGCGCCCTCGATGATGCATGAGACCGATTCGTCTGGCGGGATCTTCGAGAGGAGATCGGCCAGAAGCATGGCGCGCCTCGGGCCCGGCGAGCCGGCCACGATATAAGTTTCGATCCGGCTGTTCGTCTTCATCGCCGCCAAAATCCCGGCGTGAACAATACCAGGAGACTAAACAGTTCCAGTCGGCCCAATAACATGGCCACGACGCAGGTGAATGTCTGAAAATCGGTCAAGCCGCCATAAGTGGCGGCCGGTCCGACACGGTTCAGTCCGGGGCCGGTGTTGTTGATACATGCGATGGTCGCCGAGAACGCGGTAACCACATCCAGCCCGCTAAAGAGCAATACCATGGTGCAGACAATGACCGTCGCCCCATACACCATCATGAACGCGAGCACGGAAAAAATCACTCGATTCTCGACGACCTCACCGCCCAGGCGAATGAGGTTCACCGTCTTGGGATGGACAATTCGCAGCATCTCGCGTTTGGCCTGCTTGAGCAGCAGCAGGAGTCGGATCAACTTGATTCCTCCACCGGTCGAACCCGAGCAACTCAAAAAGCAGCACAAGAGCAGCATGAATACGGGCGCAAAGACGGGCCACTGGTTGTAGTCCGTATTCGAGAAACCAGCCGTCGTCGCAAGCGAAACCGTATTGAATAACGCATAGCGAAATGCGGTGCGGAAGTCCGGATAGGTGCCACGCATATCCAAATAGAACGCGATCAGCAGAATCGCGGCGAACAGAATGCCAAAGAACCAGCCCGTTTGCGGATCGCGAATGTAGCACCGTAGGCTGCGCCGTCGCCAGACGAGAAAGTGTGTCGCGAAATTCAGCGCGGCAATACACATGAAGACCACTGTGACGAATTCGATCAAAGGCGAATTGAAGTAGGCAAAGCTTCTATCGTGTGTCGAGAAACCCCCAAGGCCCATGATCGAGCACATGTGGCAAAAAGCGTCGAACCAACTCATTCCCGCAGCCCGCATCGCCAAAAAGCAAACGGCCGAAATTCCCACGTACATACCGTATAGGCCCCTGGCCGTCTCCGTAATGCGCGGAGTCAACTTGGTGTCCTTCATGGGCCCGGGAGTTTCAGCCCTGTAAATTTGGCTGCCGCCGACGGCCAGAAGCGGCAGTATGGCAATCGCCAAGACCAAAATTCCCAGCCCCCCGATCCATACCAGAAAGCAGCGCCACGCATTGATCGAAACCGGCAGGCTATCCAGCCCACTCAAGACGGTCGCTCCGGTTGTGGTCAAGCCAGATACCGCTTCGAAGTACGCCGCGGCAAAGGACATGCGCGGCAAATGCAAAAGAAACGGCAAAGTGGCGAACGCGGGAACAATTGTCCAAGTCAAGGACACAAGCAAGAAGCCGTCACGCGCGCGCAACTCGCGTTCGTGCCCGCGCGTCGCCACGAAAATCGCGGCGCCGCACAAGAGCGTGATAAAAAAGGAATCGCTATACGCACGAACACCCGGGTCTTGCGTGCCCAAAGCAAAACCAAGCGGCACCAGCATCGAGAAGGAAAAGAGAGTGATGACACGGCCCAAAAGGTGAAGCACCGGAACGAAGGCTCGCACAGCGCACGTCCGATTTCAGAAAAACCCGAGGCCAACGGTGAACAGTTGCTCGACTTTGGGAAGCATGCGTTTGTTCGTCACGAAGACGATGATGTGATCCTCGGCCTGGATCACGGTGTCATGGTGGGCCATGATCACTTCCGCCGCGTCCGCGCGGCCCCGAACAATGGCGCCAATGCTTGCGCCCGTATGGCCTGCTGTAAAGAGCTCGAGATCTTCGACCCGCTTGCCGATAACGCGCGACGACCGGGTATCCCCGTGGGCGACGACCTCGATGACTTCGGCGGCGCCGCGTCTTAACGCATGCACCGCGACGATATCGCCGCGTCGTACGTACGTTAAGAGTTCCGATAGCGTAGCTTGCGAAGGTGCAATTGCGATATCGATTTGCCCCCCTTCGACGAGCTCGCCGTAGGCGCGTCGATTGATGAGCGCGATCACCCGACCCGCCCCCATGCGCTTGGCAAGCAATCCGGCCATGATGTTGGTGCCATCATCGTTGGTCACAGCCACGAAAAGGTCCACGTCCGAAACATGCTCTTCCGCAAGCAGGTCTTCGTTGGTGGCATCGCCGTTCAAAACCAAAACCGATTTCAATTCAAGTGCGGCGCGCTCGCAATGACGATGGTCGGGCTCGATCAGCTTGACGTTAAAAGCGCCATCCAAGACGTTCGCCAGGCGCAAGCCGATGTTTCCGGCACCGGCGATCATGATCCCCCGGACCGGCCTCTCCAAGGGCCGCAACTGGGCCAAAAACGCGCGGATCTGTTTTGTGGGCGCGAGGCAGAACACTTCGTCACCCGCCTCGATCCTGGTCTCGCCATCGGTTGGCACCGGCCGATCGGCCCGAAAAATGGCCACGATCCTGGCCTCGATATTAGGTACATGCGCGCAAAGTTCGGCGATACGGCAACCCACCAACGGCGCGCCTTCGAGAGCACGCGCGGCGACCAAGGTGAGTTTGCCGCCCGCGAACTCGAGCACCTGCAACGCCTCGGGATAGTCGATCAGCTTGCGTATCGATTCAGTGACGCTCTGTTCCGGGCAAATCACATGATCCACCGCGAAACCTGGATCTCCCAGAAGAGCCGGGTGTTCCGTGAATTCGGTCGAACGCAGGCGGGCGATGCAGGTCGGAACGTTAAAAAGTTGCTTTGCCACGCGACAGGCAACGAGGTTCGCCTCATCGTTGGGCATCGAGGCGATAACGAGATCGGCGTCAGCCAGGCCGGCCTCGCGCAATACCGAAGGATGGGTTGCGTTGCCGGCAACGCTGCGCAGGTCCAGCCGCTCTTGCAGATCGACCAGGATGGCAGCTTCCCAGTCGACCACGGTAATGTCGTTCTTCTCGGAGACAAGACTTGCAGCGACACTAGAACCTACGCTGCCCGCGCCGAGAATCACGATCTTCATCGATAAAGTCTTATTTCCGGCCGGTCTTATTTAACTCGATGCCGAGCTGTTTGAGCTTGCGGTAGAGGTGCGTGCGTTCCAGGCCGGTTTTTTCTGCAACGCGGGTCATGGACCCGTTTTCCTGAGACAGGTGGTATTCGAAATAGGCCCTCTCGAATGCATCCCGGGCCTCCCGTAACGGCAGGTCAAGCGGCATCTCATTGCGCTGCAGGACACCCGATGGGTGATCACCCAACAACGACAGAGGCGGACTGGAGGAAAGGGGATGCCCCGTCTCGCCGGCGGCTTCGACCATACCGGCCCCATACATCAGCCCCAAAGATTTGGGCGCCAACATGGGGCGTACGGTACTGATACCGCGTTCCAGACCTTTCTGGACAGCGCGCAGGAGTTTTTGCAAAGCGATTGGCTTTTCCAGGAAATCGATCGCGCCGATACGTGTCGCTTCGACCGCCGTGTCGATTGTCGCGTGACCCGACATCATAATGACCGGCATCGTCAATGCGCCCACTGAAGCCCATTCCTTCAGCAAGGTCACGCCGTCGGTATCGGGCATCCATATGTCGAGCAATACCAGGTCGGGGGTATCCGTCTGGCGAAAGATTCGCGCCTGAGCAGCGTTCTCCGCGACATGAACAAGATGCCCTTCATCCCCAAGGATCTCCGAGAGCAGTTCTCGGATTCCGATTTCGTCATCGACTACAAGAATATTTGCCATCGACCGCCTTTAACTCCTCGACTCACATAAATCGGCATTCTCCATCACTCGGGCAGGCAAGCAAGTGACAATCATCATGCCACTGCCAGATGCCGGCCCGCCACGTGGGTAAACAGCAGCGAGACGCAGGCGCCCCCTTCCTCCCGGTTTCGTAGCTCAATTCGCGCTTCGTGTTCATCGGCGATCTTTTTGACCACGGCCAGACCCAGCCCGGTGCCACGCGATTTGGTTGTCACATACGGTTCGAACGCGCGCGCCAGTATCCGCGCCGGAAAGCCACTGCCATTGTCGCTCACGGAAAGCCGCACCATCGCATCCCGCAGCGGACGCGCGGGCAGCGCCGACCGGGCGTCCACGCGCTCGGTACTGATAACGATCCGGGGTTGGTCACGCTCGTGGGTTGCATCTTGCGCATTTTGCACCAGATTATGGATCACCTGTCGCAAGCGGGTCGCATCCCCGACGATAAGCGGCAATCCCGGGGTCAATTCCATCAGGATTCCACTGGCTCGATCGTGGACACCCGCCACGCCGTAAAGTGCCAATACCTCGCCAATGAGCGCGTTCAAATCGACGGCCCCCATCTTGGTGGGGGGCGCCTTTGCGTAATCGCGGAAGTCATCGACCATGCGCTTCATTGCCGCCACCTGGTTGACGATGGTGCCCACGCCCCGTTCCAGAATTTCAGCGTAGGGTTCGGACAGCTTTCCCAAGAGCTTCATCTGCAAACGCTCGGCAGAGAGCTGAATCGGGGTCAGAGGGTTTTTGATTTCATGTGCCAAGCGGCGGGCGACCTCGCCCCACGCGATGGAGCGCTGCGCCGAGATGACATCGCTGACGTCGTCGAACACGACGAGGTAGCCGCGCGCGTCTCCCACCGGACAGCGCGAGCCCCGCGCCAAAAGCGTCTGGGGATCAGTTTCGCGGTTATCGGCCGAACCGCGAAGCTCACCGGATCGATCCAATTCGATCTGCTTTTGCCAATCGGGCCCGACGTCGGATTGTTCCTCGAACCCTCGTTCAATGACATTACCGAAGTTCGAAAGTGCCTCGATCTCGGCGATATGGCGCCCGAGGATAACGGAAAAGTCGGTCCTTAGGATTCGGTCGGCGCCTTGATTGGCCGTCATGAGCCTGAAATCATGGTCGAACACCAGAACCCCTGCCGATAGATTCGCGAGAATACTCTCCAGATACGTTTTCGCGTTCTCCAATTGGGTGCGATTGCGCTCCACGGCCGCCCGGGCCTCGTCGAGTTGACGGGTCATGGCATTGAACGACTGGGTCAAAGTCCCCAACTCATCGTGCGCATTGATTTCCTGCATCGGCCGATAGTCGCCACTCGCGACCGCCTTGGTTCCTTCCGCCAAGAGCAAGAGCGGCCTGGTCAGCCACGTTGCCAACAAGAATGCCACCCCCAGCGCCGCAAAAACCGACAACAGCAAGGTGAGTGTCAGGGTCACGGTGTACATGCCACGCAAAGCGGTGCGCGAGAGCGACAACTCCTGGTAGTCCCGGGCACCGTTCTGAACTTCCTCGGCATTGGCCGCGACTGCGGCAGGGACTTTCTGGACCAGTTGCAAATATAACGTGTCGGCCTGAAACACGGAAAGATTCGAATTCGGCACCGGCATCACCACACGAAGTTGGAGTGTGACGTGGGTTCCATCGGCATCCGTCGACGGGGATTCGACAGCCGCATAGCTACGCGTAAGTTTGAGTTGCCGAATTACACCGGCCGGGGGCATTTCAGGGACCAGCGTATCGAGCGATGCGCTCCCCGAGTTGGCCACCACCCGACCGTTGGTCGTAAACAGGAGTGCTTCCTGGACACCCGTCTGCTCGCGTAACCGATTCAATTGGGTCGGCAACTGGGAATCCCGTGCATCGGCCAGGGACAGCGCCATGTTGCGCGCCTTACCGTTCAAGTCCGATAACATCGAATCGAGCACGGTGCGCCCGAGATTCAAGCCTGACTGAAGCGCGTTATCGACCCGGACATCGAACCATGACTCGATACTGCGCGACAGAAATTGGACCGAGACCAGATAAATAACTACGCCGGGAATCACGCCCATGAGCGCAAAGGAGAGTGCGAAGCGGGCCATCATGCGCGTGCCAAAGACCCCCGCCCGATACCGCTTGCCCAAGCGCCACACCAAGATGCCCACGAGAAGCACCATGGTCAAGGCGATGGTGGCATTCAAACCGAGCAGAACCGGATAGACGCGCTCGAACAGCGGGGTATTCGAAGAAGCCGATGCGAGGAGGAACAGCAGTACACCGCCGATCGCGCCCGTGATAATGAGCGTATAGCGCAGCGTCCGGGTCCGCCAGAAGGGCCGCTGACCGTGCTTGATGTTCACCGAGAAACCTCGAAACTGAAGCGCTTCCAGTCCGATTCAAGCGTCCAATCCCTGCTCGTGAGCGCGTTCAATTGAAACGGCTTGGGCAGTTGGCTTGTGTCAAACCGCATGCGAATCGCGGCGATATAAGTCTCGCCCGCCTCTATGGCGTTTTGATCGAGCACCTTCCAATCCCGAATCCGAGTCATAACGCCAATCGCATCGGCCAATGAACTAAATCCCAGTTGCAAGCTACCCGTGGATAGGCGGTACTCACGCGTGAGCGCGTGGTACGACAAGCGATACGTCAGTGAGGCATTGGCCGTTTTCTCGTTGAACCAGTACCAACGCGGCCGCGTCAGTTCGAATTCAACCACAAAATACAAGGGTAGACCGCGCTCCAGGGCCTCTTCGAGGCGCGCCTTCAAGGCCAAGTTGAACTGGGCGTTCACTGCCCAGCCATCCTCGTACGGGTCCAGACTGACTTGCGCCACCTCGATCCGCTCAGGGGCGGCTGCGTACGAGACCAGCATCAGGCACAGCCCGATGGCCAACGCAACACGTGAAAGCAGACGACGCAGGAACGAATCGGAGAAACGAGGCATCAGGAGTTCTTCTGGAAGAGTGCCAGGAATAGGCCGTCGTGATCGGCTTGCGGGTCGGAGCAGGGCAGTAATTGCCCGGGGCTGTGCGCGGCCAGTGCGTCTTCGTGACGGGACGCGAAGTCCTGTGCCAGAACCGGCCCTTCCTCCGGAAATATGGAACACGTCACGATCAGCAATTTACCACCCGGCTCCAACAGCCGCCATAAAGCCCCGAGAATGTGTTGTTGCTGACGCGACAAAGCGACGATGTCCGACTCCCGGCGCAACCAGCGGATATCCGGGTGGCGCCGCACGATGCCCGAGGCCGTGCAAGGTAGATCTGCCAGGATTCGCGAGTAGGGCACGCCATCCCACCAAGCCTCGGGCCGGGCCGCATCGCCTGTCACCAAGCGCGCCTGAAAACTGAGGCGTTCCAGGTTCTCACGCACGCGTGACAAACGCACTGCGGCATTATCGAGCGCCGTCAAATCCAGATCCGCCAATTCCAGCAAATGGGTGCTTTTGCCCCCCGGCGCAGCGCAAGCATCCAACACACGCTGGCCATCGCACACGTCGAGCAGGGGCGCGGCGCGCTGCGCAGCCTCGTCCTGCACCGAGACCACGCCACTCGCGAATCCTGGAATGTGATCGACCGATTGTGGACGCGCGAGGCGCACCGCCCATGGACCGATTTGTCGGGCTGCAAGTCCTGCGACGCGCAGGCGGCCAAGATAGTCCGCCACGCTGCTTTTGCGTCGATTTACGCGCAACGTCAAGGGTGGTGGGTGCTGGCCGACATCCAGAATGTCGCGCCAGCGATCCGGATAGGCGGCACGCACCCGCCGGATCCACCAGCGCGGGTAGTTGTTTCGACCCTCGTCGCTGCACTCTATGGCCGCATTGACCTTGGCCGGCTCGCGCAGAATTGCGCGCAGCACGGCATTGACGAAGCCCTTGGAAGGCGCGAGTTCGGACGTTCCTGCGGCCGCAGTGACCGCTTGATCGACAATGGTATAAGGCGCATAGCGCGCCCCATCCTGTCGATCGCCGGCCGCATCCACGCCGTCCAACAACACGGTAGCGACTGTCAGGAGTTCGCGCAGCAGCGCGGGTTTCGGAGAATGCTCGACGAACGCGTGCAGTACCGCATCGGCGCTCCCCCGCTCCCGCATCGTGCGATATGCCAAGTCCTGGATTGCGCCACGCACAGCGGCAGGGGTCTCGGGTCCGTGTTGTTCCGACAAAGCGCGGGGTAACGCGTGCCCCTGCCGCACTTGTAGGCACACTTGGGCCGCGTGAATCAGCGCAAACGCCAGGGAGTCGGCCGCAAGCGGCGGCGTCGGTATGGGCATGACCGCATTCTAACGGCCTGTGTAAGGACGCACTAACCCGGAACTGAGTTCGCCCCATAGGATGCTTTTTCCGCATCCCCATCATTGTTCGACGGGAGGGCCCTCTAGGCCTGTGGCCCCCAGCGACCCATGACCAAACGAATTCCGAGGGCGATGAAGGCGGCGCCCACACTGCGTTCGAGCCACACTTTCGCGCGAGGCGCCCGGCGCAGACGCTGAGTAATGCTGCCTGCGAGCCACGCCACCGAGCTGTTGTGCACGGTCGACATTCCGACAAAGACCAACCCCAAGACGAAGAACGCGGCCGGTTTTTGGGTGCTGTTCGTCGCCACAAACTGCGGAAAGAACGATAAGAAAAACAGAATGACTTTGGGATTGAGCACATTGGTCACAAATCCGAAGGCCACCAGGCCCCGCAGAGGTTGTGTCACCGCGGGAGGAGCCTGGTGCGCGGTCGTGGTCTCCATCGGTCGGGCGCGCCGAATCATGCGCCATCCAAGCCATGCAAGATAAATGGCACCCCCGAACCGCACCACGGTGAAGGCGTTCGCCGAGGCCGCCAAGAGGGCCGTCAACCCGAGCGCGCAAAAGAGCGTGTGAACGCAGCAGCCCAGTGAGACCCCCAAAGCGGAAAAAATTCCGGCGCGACGACCCTGGGACACGCTACGCCCGACGATGTAGGCGGTATCTGGACCGGGCGCGAGGTTGAGTAAAAGAACGGCTGCGCAAAATATGCTGGGATGGATAATGCCAAAGGGCATCAATTAAAAACACCTCCCGCTTCGATCGGAAAGCCGCGCAAGAAATCGGCCGCGCCAAGACGCTGACCACCGGGTCTCTGCAATTCGGTAATTAGAAGGTGCCCCTCGATGCAGCCTATCCGAATGCCGCGCGCATCGGCCGCGTAGATCCTTCCTGGCTTGTCCGATTCACTGGCATCGGCTTGAGCGCGCCAAATCTTCAATACGGTCGCACCATATTGCGCCGACGCCCCGGGCGCAGGATACAGAGCGCGTATCTGGCGCGCGAGATCATTCGCCCTGCGCTCAAATCGGAGACGCGTCTCCTCTTTCGTAATTTTGCCGGCATAAGTCACGCCTTGTTCCGACTGAGGCACCTCGGTGAGCGTGCCATGCTGCACGCCTTCGAGCGCGTCGACAACCAGCCGACCGCCCAGGTCAGCCAGGCGCCGTGTCAGGCTCTCCGCGGTATCGTCAACCGCGATGGCGCTCCGTCTTTGCATCAGCATCGGGCCAGTATCAAGGCCGGCATCCATCCGCATGATCGTGATGCCGGTGAACGCGTCGCCGGCCTCGATGGCCCGCTGAATGGGTGCCGCCCCGCGCCAACGCGGTAGAAGGCTGGCATGGATGTTGATGCAACCGGCCTTTGGAATATCGAGGACCGACTGAGGCAGGATCAGACCATAGGCTGCCACCACCATCATGTCGCAAGCCGTCCGGCGCAGGGCGTCATGCGCGCACGCCGCGTCTGTCGGACACCGTCCGTCCAATCGCAAGCTCTCGGGTTGTAGAATCGGCCAGCCGTTGGCTTGCGCGAATGCCTTGACCGGTCCGGGGGTCACCGAGAGTCCCCGTCCCCGCGCCCGGTCCGGCTGGGTCAGGACCAGCGCGATTTCGTGTCCGGCCTGAGCAATATCCTCGAGAGCCTTTTTCGCGAATGCGGGTGTGCCGGCGAAGACGACTTTCACACCAACTCGCTTTCTAACAGAATTCCGGGTCGTCGCGTTGGGAAAACGTGCTCTAGACGATTTCGCGTTCGAGTTTACGCATCTTGCTCTTGATGCGGGATTGCTTTAATCGCGAGAGGTAATCGACAAACACCCTGCCCTTTAAGTGATCCATCTCATGCTGGACGCATACCGCCAAAAGGCCGTCAATGTCCAGTTCGAAACGCCGACCGCTTTCATCGAGCGCTTCCACGACAATCCGTTCCGGCCGTTCGACCGAGTCGTAGATGCCCGGCAACGACAGGCAGCCCTCTTCGGCCACTTTGGTCTGCGGGCTCAAGCTCAAGACACGGGGATTGATAAAAACCTGCAGCGTGTCGTGCGTCTCGGAGATGTCGATGACAATGACTTGTTCGTGTACGTCGACCTGGGTCGCAGCCAGTCCGACGCCCGGCGCTTCGTACATCGTTTGCGCCATATCCCGCACCAGGCGACGGATGCGATCGTCGATCCGCGCGACGGGCAGCGCGACTTTCTTGAGTCGCGGATCAGGGTAGTGGAGGATAGGAAGTAACGCCATAACAACAGTCAAGTCATGCGAAAACGGCCGCTTCAGCCGATAAGTATTGCAGCATCAACCAATTACATGCAAAATTTCAAGCGATTCCGAAACTCCGGGGGCCTGCGGAATGATCACCTTGTTTGAAAAAAAGTTTAGCACAGCTGCACTCGTCCTTTCGATGATGTGGGGCCTGCTGCCAATCGGACAAGGGGAATTCGCTTTTGCCCAGGCGGTGTCGACTGCCCCAAGCTCCAGCAACGCACACGAATCAATGTCCGCCCCGACAAACAACTCGGGTGTGTTCGTAGCGAATGTCCCTGACCACCATGTCGTCGTGCGCGGTGACACCCTGTGGGGCATTGCGGGCAAATATCTCACCAAGCCATGGCGCTGGCCGGAAGTGTGGCAAATGAATCGGGAACAGGTTCGTAACCCGCACTGGATCTATCCCGGGCAGGTGATCATCATTGATAAGCTTCATGGAACGATGCGACTGGCCGGAGGCGCATCGTCGGGCAACACCGTCTACCTGCACCCGAGCGTGCGCGTTGAGCAGGATCGGACGGCCATCCCCAGCATTCCGCAGGACGTCATCGCGCCGTTCCTCGCCCGACCGTTGGTGGTGGACTCGGCCGCCATGCTGAACGATCCGCGGATTATCGCCGCCAAGGGCGACCGCGTCGTCCTGGCTCGCGGCGACGAGGCCTACGTCGCCGGTATCACGGATCCCTCGATCAAGTCTTATCAGATTTTTCGCCGCGGCATCCCCTTAAAGGATCCGGACACCGGTGAAGTGCTCGCCTACCAGGCCGACTACCTGGGCGTCGCCCAGGTGGTGCGTCCAGGCGATCCGGCAACCGTCGCGATTTCTTCCTTCACCGAAGAAATCAACATCGGCGACCGATTGGTTCCGGCAGCACAGCCGATCCTCGTGAATTACGTACCGCATGCGCCGGCGCAACCCATCCATGGTCGTGTTATCAACACCTATGCGGCAGTAGGTCTCGCCGGTCGCGACATGGTCGTGTCTATCAATCGCGGCACGAGGGATGGCCTGGAAATCGGCAACGTCTTGGCGGTCCAAACCAAAGGGCGCGTCATCACCGACACCACCAATGGCAGCCCGCACATCTACACTTTGCCCGACGAGCGCGACGGGCTTCTGTTTGTCTTCCGTTTATTCGACCGCGTTTCCTACGCTTTGGTGTTGGATTCGAAACAGGGTGTCGAAGCGGGCGACGTTTTCACGCAACCCTGACTGACGACGACCGGCCCCTGCAACGGGTGTACTTGGAAGCGCCCGACCCGAATGAAATCGCGGCGTGGTTGCAACTGACCCAGACGCGGGGGATTTCGCCCGCGCAGTGGCGCGCGGCACTGACGCAATGGGGGCCGCCCCAACAGGTGCTCGCCACGCCTGCCCGGGAACTGGCGCGTATTTTGGGTCACGAGGCTGCGCATTCTCTGCACCGGGCGCCAGATGCTGCCCTTTCTCAATCCATTGACGCCGTTGTCGCGTGGACCGAGAAAACCGGTCACCACTTCATCACCCTAGCCGACGGACGCTACCCGGCACAACTTCTGCAACTGGCCGACCCGCCGCCCGTACTGTATGTCGAAGGCGACCCCGGCGGCCTGACTGTCCCGCTTTTGGCGCTGCTCCTGAGCCGGAACGCCACTCGAGAGGGCGTGTTAAACGCGCGGCAATTCGCCGACGCACTCGTCGAGCGCGGTATCGCGCTTCTATGCGAATGCGGCGAGGATTCAAATGAGGCCGCACGCGCTGCATGGGCTCGGGCCCGCGTCACCGTGGCCGGGCGTGCGCCAGGGCTGCGTTCGATCCGGACCGCAGACAACGCGCCTGCGCAACCGCGTCAAACGCTCGTGTTTGATTCGTGGTCGAGTTCTGGAAGCATGCGCGCGCCGGCACGACAGGCCGACCGCCTCATGGCCGGGCTCGCACGCGCGGTGCTGGTCATTGAAGCGGGGCGCGATTCCAAACCTCTCGCAACCGCACAGCTGGCCGCCGAATTCGGACGCGATATTTTCGCCGTCCCCGGATCGATTCACTCACCGGTTTCGAAAGGTTGCCACAGACTCATCAAGGATGGCGCAAAATTGGTGGAATCCGCGCAGGACATTCTTGATGAACTAAACGGATTCAAGGCCTTGCGCGCCGATCCGGCAGTTCGCCATTGAACTCCGCTTGGCGCCAGGGGCCAAACCCGAAGAATCTGTCCTTGAACTGGGCTCAAAGGCACGGTACATTATCGAAACCAAGCGGCTTTTATGTTCGATATTCTCGTCTATCTTTACGAAAACTACTTCCGGCCCGATGCCTGCCCTGATACCGGCACTCTGGCCCGTAAGCTCTCCGCCGCCGGCTTTGAGGGGGACGAGATCAGCGATGCACTGTCTTGGTTATCCGGCTTGGCCACGGCCACTCAATCGACGACCCCGACGGGATATGGGGACCGTGGTTCGTTTCGCGTGTTTGCCGATCTCGAATATGAACGCCTGGGCTCCCAAAGTATCGGTTTCTTGTGTTTCCTTGATTGTGCAGGCGTATTAAGTCCAGTCCTCCGAGAGATCGTGATCGAGCGGGCTTTGGCAACCGATGAAATCCCGGTGCCGCTCGACAAGCTCAAAATCATCGTTCTGATGGTGCTCTGGAGCCAAGGCGAGGAGCCGGATGCGCTTATTCTCGAAGAATTGCTCGAGGACGGGGACGTACCGCTGCTGCACTGAGCCGCGCATGCCATAGTGCTTTCGGTCGTGTCTTGGCCTTGTTTTCTCCAGCTCCGCCTCCACAAATGCAAGGTTCCCGACTGGGCCGCGAATCCTGCCGGCACGCCGACGTGCGAACCGAGACTGTCTGAGCCAGTCCAAGGTCTGAATCTGCGCCGCGGGTTGCACGCCGAGAAAAGTTCCGCGTATGATTGCCGGCCGGATGCGCAAGTGCTCTCGCGACTCTCCCTTCCATCTTTCTGGCCGAAACGAAATTCCTCCATCGTGAAGTCGCTCATCATCGCCGAAAAGCCTTCCGTGGCCAACGACATCGCCCGCGCGCTGGGGGGCTTTGCAAAGCACGACGACTATTTCGAGTCCGACCAATTCGTCTTGTCATCGGCCGTCGGTCATTTAGTCGAGATTGCGGTTCCCGACGAATACGACGTCAAGCGCGGCAAATGGAGCTTCGCCCATTTGCCGGTGATTCCGCCAACCTTCGACGTGCGGCCGATTCCGAAAAGCGAATCACGCCTAAAGCTCTTGGGCAAGCTCATCCGCCGCAAGGATATCGATACGCTCATCAATGCCTGCGATGCCGGTCGCGAAGGTGAACTGATTTTTCGCTTGATCGTTCAATATGCCAAGGCGCGGCAGTCCATTAAACGTTTGTGGCTTCAATCGATGACGCCCAACGCAATTCTCGAGGGCTTCGGCGCATTGCGTACCGATCAACAAATGCTTCCGCTTGCCGACGCCGCACGCTGTCGATCCGAGGCCGATTGGCTGGTTGGCATCAACGGCACGCGCGCCATGACGGCGTTTAACAGCAAGGGTGGCGGATTCTTTTTAACCACGGTCGGGCGGGTTCAAACACCCACCCTGTCGATCGTGGTCGAGCGCGAAGAACGCATCAAGAAATTCGTGTCACGTAACTATTGGGAAGTCCGTGCCGAATTCGTCGTTGCCACGGGCGTGTACGAAGGGCGATGGTTTGATCCCCAGTTCAAACGCGACGAGGTGGATCTCGAGCGCCGTGAAAATCGCCTCTGGGGCAAGCCAGCCGCCGACTCGATCGTCGCCGCCTGTCGCGGCAAAGAGGGAAACATCACGGAAGAAGCCAAGCCCTCAAGTTCCATGGCGCCCGGCTTGTTCGACCTGACCAGCCTACAGCGCGAAGCCAATGGCCGGTTCGGGTTTTCCGCGAAAAACACGCTTTCCATCGCGCAAGCTCTGTACGAGCGCCACAAGGTATTGACCTACCCGCGCACCGATTCGAGACACTTGCCCGAAGACTATGTCTCAACGGTCAAACGCACGGTCGACGTGATCGCGGACTCGAATAACTACGCGCACGCGGCGGGAATGATCGTCAAGAATCGGTGGGTCAAGCCCAACAAGCGCATTTTTGATAACTCGAAGATCTCGGATCACTTCGCGATCATTCCGACGCTGCAAGCCCCCAAGAATCTGTCGGAAGCCGAGTCAAAACTCTACGATCTCGTCGTCAAGCGTTTCCTCGCGGTCTTTTTCCCCGCTGCCGAATACTTGGTAACGACCCGCATCACGACCGTCGCAGGGCATCACTTCAAGACCGAAGGCAAGGTCCTGGTCCAACCCGGCTGGCTTGCGGTCTATGGAAAGCAGGCACAGGATGAAGACGCGAATCTGGTCCTGGTCACCCCCGGCGAGAAAGCTCAAACCGACAAGATCGAGGCGGTTGGCCTGACGACCAAACCGCCTGCGCGTTACAATGAAGCGACGCTCCTTTCGGCGATGGAAGGGGCAGGCAAGTTGCTCGAAGACGACGATCTGCGGGAGGCGATGGCGGGACGAGGGCTGGGCACACCGGCGACGCGTGCGGCCATCATTGAAGGCCTTCTCACGGAAAAGTATCTCGTGCGCGAAGGTCGCGAGCTGATTCCCACGGCCAAGGCTTTTCAGCTTATGAATCTGCTGCGCGGGCTCGATGTCGCCGAGCTCACCGCACCAGAGTTGACGGGGGAATGGGAATTCAAGCTGTCGCAGATGGAACGCGGCAAGATCTCGCGCGACGCGTTCATGCGGGAAATAGCGCAAATGACGCAACGCATCGTCAAGCATGCGAAGGAATACGACAGCGACACCATACCCGGCGACTACGCGACACTGCGTACGCCATGCCCCCAATGCGGCGGCGTGGTGAAGGAGAATTACCGGCGTTTTGCCTGTGAGAAATGTTCATTTTCAATCACCAAAATTCCCGGTGGGCGACAACTCGAAATCGAAGAAGCGGAGCAGTTGCTCGAGCATCGGACGCTCGGCCCCCTGCAGGGATTTCGCAGCAAGATGGGCAGGCCGTTTGCGGCCATCCTGAAAATCGCCAAGGACGATGAGACGAAGGGCCTCAAGCTTGAGTTCGATTTCGGTCAGCACGACGAAGGTTCGGATGGGGAGCCGGTCGACTTCAGTGGCGCGGAGCCTCTGGGCGCCTGTCCCAAGTGCTCGGCCAATGTCTACGAACTTGGCTTGTCCTACGTGTGCGAGATGAGCGTTACAAATCCTAAAACCTGTGATTTCCGGTCCGGCAAGATCATTTTGCAGCAGGAAATCTCGCGCGAAGCCATGAAAAAACTCCTGGCGAGCGGCCGCACCGATCTGTTGCCCGGTTTTAAGTCGACGCGCACCGGCCGTTTCTTCAAAGCCTATCTGGTAAAGGGCCCCGACGGAAAAATCGCCTTCGAATTCGAACCACGAAAAGCGGCTCGAGTCCCCGAGAAGACAAGCCCAGAGACAAAGTCGACCACAGGCGACGCCGCGCCGACCAAGAAAGTGGCAAGCAAACGTACCAAGGCGTCAACGGAGACCCGGCTTGCCGCTCCGACCAAGCCCGTAACGACTCCCCCTCGAAAGATATCCAAGGTCGCGCGAGCCCCTGCCAAGCGAGCCGCGAAGAAGGCGGCGTAGCTTTTCATCGGGCTGGGCGACCTCGATGGTGGCAAAACACCCCTGATGGCGCCTCATTGGGGCGACTCTGTTTTTCCCGCTCTATGCGTTCACCAGACGCATCATCGGCTCGGGGTAACGCGCGCCGGCCGCGATATTGGGTGGGAATATCGTATCAATTTCGACGAGATCCGCGCTGCTCAGATTCACCGATACCGCACCGACGTTTTCGTCAAGATACTTGCGCCGTTTGGTGCCCGGGATCGGTACGACATTCTCGCCACGCGTCAATACCCACGCGAGCGCCAGCTGGGATGGCGTGCACCCTTTCTTTACCGCCAGTTCCCGTACTTTGTCAGCGAGAGCGAGATTCTTGGCGAAATTTTCCCCCTGAAAGCGAGGGCTGTTACGACGATAATCATCGGCTTCGAAGTCTTCCGGTTTGCGAATCTGTCCCGTGAGAAAACCCCGGCCGAGCGGGCTGTAGGGAACCAGCGCCACGCCCAATCTCTGGCAGGCGGCGCGTACACCGTTGGCCTCGGGATCGCGTGTCCAAAGCGAATATTCACTCTGAAGAGCGGCGATCGGGTGCACCTTGCAGGCACGCTCAAGGGTCGCGGCAGAGGCTTCTGACAACCCCAGATAGCGTACCTTGCCTTCACGCACAAGCGTTGCCATGGCGCCGACCGTCTCCTCGATCGGTGTGTTCGGATCGACCCGATGCTGGTAGTAAAGATCGATCGTATCGATGCCCAAGCGCTTTAAGCTGTTCTCGCAACACGCGCGAACGTATTCGGGTCGGCCGTTGATCGCGCGTTTGGTGGGGTCGGCCGGATCCCGCACGATCCCGAACTTCGTCGCGATAAAGGCTGACGCACGTCGGCCGCGAATTGCCTCGCCGACCAGCACCTCATTCTTGTGAGGCCCATAGATGTCGGCGGTATCGAGCAGGGTGACGCCGATGTCGAGCGCGTGCCGGATGGTCGCGATCGATTCCGCGTCATCGCGGCCGCCATAGAAGTCGCTCATGCCCATGCAGCCGAGGCCCACGGCCGATACAGAAGGTCCATTTCTACCTAAAGTGCGTTGTTGCATCTTGAGTTCCCTTAAGAGAAGAAGAGAGAAGACTCGCTTTAATCCTGACAAATTCGGAAGCCTCTTGTCCCGGTCCGTCTGCGCCTGAAGGCTGCTTGCGCCGCAGGCCCCCATTGAACCGCGCAATTCGGGAAATGAAATAGGGATGCAACGGTCGCGATAACGCCCCGCCGCATCGAGGCCTGACGTTCAAAATATACGCCTCATTCAATTTCAAGGGCAAAGCGCGGCCCGCATCGATCGAGCACGGGTCGCGCGAAAATGACCGCACAGGCAGAAAAGCTTGCTGCTAGGACACGGTCTCGGGCGCTGCCGACGACCCCAATCCATCCACATCGCGCCGGATTGCGCGCACGATGGTTTCACGAAACCACTGGTGCGCCGCGCTCAGGTGAGTGCGCTCATGCCAGGCCATGACGAGTTTGAGCTTCGAGATATGAAGCGGCAGTGGATAACGTTTCAAGAGGTGCGACTCTCGCCTTGCCAGCGCTTCCGGAAATACACACACGAAATCACTTGTCTCGAGGATACGGGTAGCAACGAGTGCGCTCGGCACTGAAGCAATCACGCGCCGTGAGCGACCGATCTCGGATAACGCAGCGTCAACATTTCCGGCAAATTCACCGCCAAGGGGAGACATGAAAAGATGCTTCATGTCACAGAAGTCATCCAGCGATAGTGAGCGCTTGCTAAATGGGTGGGCTCTGCGCATGACACAAACGTAGTCGTCTTGACTGACCTCGCGCACGCGCAGGTCATCGGGAAACAGCTGCGCCAAACCAATGACGATGTCGAGTTGGCCGGTCGCCAGATAGCGCTCGATTTCGGGTTTTGACAGACGCATCACGGGCATCGCGCCGATCCGCACGTTTGGAGCCATCTGATGGAGCTCGGCGAGTAGGGGCGCCAAAATGAACTGGATCGAATCCGTCGCCGCAAAAAGGATCGTCGCGTGCGAGGTGGTAGGCTCGAAGCGCGGAGCGTGAACAACGGCGCGCAGGCCGGCCATCAGCTCAGAAAGGAGGGGTTCCAGTTCCAACGCACGGGGTGTAGGCGTCATGCCCCGAGAACCCGGAATGAGCAGTGGATCCTCAAACATCTGACGCAGTCGCACCAACTGTGCGGACAATGCAGGTTGGGTCGTATGCAAACGAGCGGCAGCGCGCGTCACATTCCGTTCCGCAAGGAGTGCTTCGAGCGTCTGCAGCAAGTTCAGATCGAGCTTTTTGGACATTGTGGACTCAGTGGACCGGCACAGTAACCCGGAAGTCGCTTCGACGACCGGCGTCGAGTCTGCCGGAACGCGCCAGTGAAACCGCGTTCCGATCACGCGGCACGTGTATCGAGCGTACCGTCCGACGCCCCTTCCGGCAAATAAGCGGGCGTGACGCGACGATTTTAGATCAGGCGACCAGCCGGCGCTTCCAGGTCGAGGAGGAACTGCTTGCGTTCGATGCCGCCGCCGTAACCCGTCAAGGATCCGTTGGATCCGATGACGCGGTGACAGGGGACAATGATCGACACTGGATTGCGCCCATTGGCCAGTCCCACAGCGCGTACCGCTTTGGGGCGGCCGATCCTTCGAGCGATCTCTGCATAACTGGTCGTTTCCCCATACTCGATTTCCAGTAGGGCACGCCAGACGCTTTTTTGAAATGCCGTACCCTCCAGATCCAAATCGACCGCAAAGACAACCGTCTCCCCCCGAAAATACGCAGCCAGCTGCGGCTTGATCGCGATAAAAGGCTTTTCCGCGCGCACCCACTCCGGCGCGATCCTCGGCACATGGCGTCCGTCTTGCATGTGCAACCCAGATAGGCCCTGTGGGGATGCCATGAGCAGGAGATCTCCAATCGGGCTCGGCAGATAGGTGTATCGAACGGGACTCATTTTTCGGGAACCTTTCTCAGCGAATTCCATAAATAGGCGGCGGCATACGCGCGCCACGGCCTCCATTGTTCGGCGCGCGCTTCCAATGCACGCTGCGTAACCGGCAATATATCGCCGTCGAGCGATGCAGCCGCTTTTCTCAATCCCAGATCGCCCGCAGGAAAAGCGTCGGGATGACGTAGCGCGCGCATGGCCACATAATGCGCGGTCCAGGCACCGATTCCTTCTATGCTTGATAGAGCCAGCACCATGTCGTCCAAGGTCGCGCCGCGACTCGTACGCTGGAATCCGCCGTCGACCGTAAATCGTGCCAGGCCCTGAAGCGTTCGCGCACGAGCTTTGGGCAGGCCGATGCTGGCGAGCACTTCTACCGGAATGCTCGCCAGGGTTTCGGCCTGCGGTGCAAGTCGATTGAGACTGGAGATCGGGGTCGTAATCGCCGCTCCGAAGCGTTCCGCCAGGCGGCCGGCGAGGGTGGTCGCACCCGCGACACTAACCTGCTGACCGAGCACGGCGCGCACGGCGAGTTCAAACGGATCCCAGGCACCCAGGACGCGCAACCCGGGAACACTTAGAAGCCGAGCCCTCAAGGCGACATCCGCGCCCAAATGTTGCGCGATACGTTGTGGCTCGGCATCGAGATCGAACAATGCCCGCAATCGATGCGTAATCGGCATGAGCGCCGACGCCAACGCTCCGGGTAATTCGACTTCGATGTGGTGCGCGTTCGGAATTTGACGAATCCGCAGCCATCCCCGCTGGGGAGTCTCGCTTGAGCCCAGATCGACCGTGCGGCTGTAGCTTGACGCGTCCGCACACTCGATCCCTGGCGTTGCCCGCACGCGCAAATATTCGAGCATTGCGCTCCATGCGAACGGGGCCCGGTATGAAAGCCTGAGCCGGATCTCTTCCTCATTGAGGGCGATGCCGCCGACCTGACGCCGCAACATCGAAGGGGTCAGCCCGTAGCGGAGCTTAAAAATGGCGTTAAACCGCCGCAGGCTCTGAAAACCCGAGGCCAGGGCGACCTGGACCATCGGCAAACCCGTTTCATGTAGCAGCTTTTTTGCGAAGAGGAGGCGTTGGGTCTGCGCCACCTCGATCGGCGTGACGCCAAAATGATCCAACAAGAGACGTCGGAGCTGTCGACTCGACAGCCCGATTTCGCGCGCCAATGTCTCGACCGATCCGTGGTCGAGCGCACCCGCTTCCAAGCGCCTCAAGATGGCCTGCGCCAAGCCAGTGGCAAAATCCGGACGCCCCGGCGCCAGCTCGGGGCGGCAGCGCAGGCACGGCCTAAAGCCGGCGCGTTCAGCTGCCGCCGCGGTGTCAAAGAAATGGCAGGAGCTTTCTTTGGGTGTACGCGCGGGGCAAACTGAGCGACAGTAAATCCCGGTCGTCTTGACAGCCGTAAAAAATAGGCCATCGAACCGCGCATCACGCGCGGTCACAGCGCGATAGCAGCTTTGAAAATCGAGAGAAGACCGAGGTTCCATGGCAACTTTATACCGCGCCCGGCGCACCCGGTCTAGCCATTTTCGGACATCAATTGTGCGCGCTGGATATTCCAAAAATCCTGCCTTGCAATCAAGAAGGACCGGCTCACGCGACGGGTTGGCGTCGATCGACGAGCAGCGCGACCTTGTCCTGTCCGACAGCGCAAGGCCGGGACCCATCCGCTCCCTGACTGACGCGTCCGCGCCCGCCGCACCTTGATCTCAAGGGTCCGCCGCCTCCTTCTCTGGAACAAATTCGACGAAATTGGATCGGACGTTCGTCGACTGGACTCTGCATGTCCTGCGGCCTGGACCACCGAAGCACGGTATTGCCGCGAATCACGCTTTTCGTTTGCCGTGTTTTGCTTCAGACTATCCGGAAGGGCAAGCCATCCCTCCTTGATTCGTCCTTTTCTGATTCAGGAGAATCCCGCGAAGACCGGCACCGAGGGTGAATTCGAGATCGCTGCACGCGCTGTGCTACAGGGTAGCCGGTGGATGGGCGCTTATCGTGTCGAACGTTGCCAGCCGGACTTCTCGGTAACGCTCCCATTTCGCGACGAGCAGTTCACCAATGACACCTTCGAGACCCGATGGGAGGCTGAAGAGGCGGCCTATGAAGAAGCGCTCGGTGCCATAGGTGCCGCAAAGGGACGCCTGGGCTAACGCTTCGGATTGACCGTGGTCCTGCGCGTTGCGACCCAGGAATTTACCTATCTTTCGACCAGTCCTGCAAAGATCAAATTCATTTTGGGTGATGCCCGCCTGTCGCTGGAGCGGGAAGTCGCAGCGGGTCAATTTAGCGCCCCCCGGCAACGTTTCGATATTCTGTCGATCGATGCCTTCTCCAGTGATGCCATTCCGGTACACCTGATGACGCGCGAGGCGCTCGCGCTCTCCGCCCAGGTCATCAAACCCGATGGGGGCATTGCCTTTCACGTCTCCAGTCGGTTTCTCGATCTCGCCCCCGTTGTCGCGCAGATCAGCGCAGCACAAGCTTTCGAAGCGCTCGAAATCGATGACGATCCGCGCGATTTCGATCTGTATTCTCCGTCGGAGTGGGTGCTCGTTTCACATCATCACGCCTTTCTCGCTCAATCCATTGTTGCAAAAGGCGGTCACGCCGTCACCCCCGTGTGCCGCTGCGCATGTGGACGGATCAGTTCAACGACCTGTTCCAAATCCTGCGCTAGAATTCGGCCTCGGCGCAACGTGTTCGCTTTCGACCTCTTATTTTTTTCCAACGCTTCCAATGGCCTCCAATAAATCACGCATCATCGAAGTCCGCCGCTCGGGTATCCATGGGCGCGGCGTTTATGCGCTGCGCGCGATCCGCAAAGGTGAACGCATTATCGAATATAAAGGCGAGCAGATCAGCTGGAAGGAAGCCTTACGCAGGCATCCCCATGATCCGAAGGACCCCAACCATACTTTCTATTTCACGATCGATGACGATCACGTCATCGACGCGGCTGTCCGGGGAAACGCGGCACGGTGGATCAACCATTCGTGCGACCCGAACTGCGAAGCCGAACTGGCTCAGACCGACGGGACCCTGCGGGTCCATATCGATGCCCTGCGCGACATCGAACGGGGTGAGGAGCTTTGCTACGACTATGGCCTCGAAATCGACGCTCGCTATACGACCAAGTTAAAACGGGAATTCGCGTGCACATGTGGCAGCGAGTCTTGCAGAGGGACAATGCTGGCGCCGAAGTCGTAGCTGATCGGTGAATCCCATCGTGCGCCAGTTGCTCCTGGAACGAAGACGCGTTGAGAACGGCCCGCGAATGAAAGAAAATTCGGAGGAACCCCGGAGCAAGTCGTCGGCTCCTCGCGGGCAGGCATTGGGCACGCGTTTGACCGGTCACCATTCCATCGGCAAAAAATGTGCGAGAACTCACTGGGCGCAGGTTCCACAGCTAGCCGCCAAGAATTCCTCTAAGCCACGCCCTCAAGCGCTGCCAGAAGCTGTCCGGATGAGCAGCCGGCCGCGCCTCGGAAGGCCGGTCGGCTTCAGGTGGGCTGCCGTTACTCTGAAAGCGCGCGTTGAACGCCGCGAAAAAATCTGCCGCCATTTTCTGGGCCGCCATATCGATCAGCCGTGAACCGATCTGCGCGATTTTCCCCCCTACCTGCGCGTTCGCGCCGTACAGCAACCGGCTTTTGCCTTCACCGGCAACTTCCAAGCGCACCTGTGCAGACCCCTTGGCATGACCGGCAGCGCCGCCTTGCCCCTCGAATTGAATCGTGTACGACTCGGGCGGCCGGATGTCGGTGAGCCGCATCTTACCCTTGAACTTTGCTTTCACCGGCCCGATCGAAGCGCTCACTTGGACCTCGTATTCGTTTTCGCCGGACGCGATGATCGACTCGCATCCGGGAATGCATGCCCCGAGGATTTCGGGATCATTGAGTGCTTGCCACGCCACTTCGCGTGACACCGGCAGCAGTTCCTCGCTGGAGAGTTGCATGATTTTCCTCAGTGTAAAGACGAACGCGTCCCAGCTGGCGGGGTGGCGAGAATCCGGGCAAGAGCCTCGAGGCTCTCGATATTATGGGCGGGTAAGAAAAGGTCGACCGAGGGAAGCATGGCCCGGATGCCGGCAGCGCGGGGCTCGAAACCCTCATATCGCAATAGGGGATTGAGCCAGACCAAGCGACGGCATGACTTCGCAAGCCGCTCCATTTCAAATTGCAAGCCGAGCGTATCGCCATGTTCGAGACCATCGGAAATGAGCAGGACGGTTGCATTCTGGGCGAGCACACGGCGTGACCACTCCCGGTTGAATGCGCGCAGACACGCGTGGATCCGTGTTCCTCCAGACCAATCTTCGACAGCGGCGACAACCCGAGCGATTGCGACATCCGGATCCCGCTGAGCCATCTGTCGCGAAATTGGCGTTAGTCGAGTCCCAAATACGAAGCTGGTCACGCGGACATCGCTCAATGCCAGCGCATGCGCAAAATGAAGCAGCATGCGCGAGTATTTGCTCATCGAGCCGGAGATGTCGGCCAGAATCACCAAGGGCGTCGGCCGCCGTCGCGGCTGGCGCCAGCGTACCGCGAGTGCGTGTCCACGCGCACTCGCGGCCAGAGTTGCACGCCAATCGAGTTTTCCCGGGGTGGCAGCGCGACGCGTGCGACGTGTCTTGATTTTTTCAAAAAAAAGTTCCAGGTTGACCAATAGGCGTTTCGCCGCCTCCCATTCTTCGACATTCATCGTTTCGAAATCGGCCTTCCGTAAAACCTCACGTTCTGAGAACGTCCAGGTGGCTTCGATCTCCAATTTGTGCTCGGCGGGTTGCCCCAGGATCTGCTGGCCTTCGAACAGCGCCCGTGCCAACCTGCGATTCTCACGTTGTTGACCGAGTGCCTGAAGACCCGTCACGCGCGGCAACATCATCGCCATCACCCGGCCGAGCAAATCGGGATCGCGCCAAAAAATGTAGAACGCTTGATCGAAAAGGGGGATTTGTTCGGCGCGATCGACAAAACAGGTCAGTAGCGCTGCGCGGAAATCGGCGCGTCGATGAAGGCCAGCCAACGACAATGCACGTAACGCAAGCTGCACCCGATCGGTGCCAACAGGCAAACCCGCTGCTCGCAGCACGCGCGCAAAATGCATTACGTTTTCAGCAAAGTGTCCGGCGGAAGGCTGCGCGTCGCTCATGGCGAGGCCTCGGGTATGACGGGTCAGGCCAACCGCGTGGCAGCGCGCACTTGCTCGACCAAGCGGGCAGCCTCCGAACCCTGAACCCGGGCAATATCGTCCTGATATTTGAGGAGCACCCCGAGCGTATTATTGACCGTCTCAGGGTCAAGCACGATTGCGTTCAGTTCGAGAAGCGCGCGCGCCCACTCGATGGTTTCTGCGATCCCAGGCAGCTTGAACAGATCCAGATCGCGCAAACCTTGCACGAAACTGACGATCTCGGTCGCCAGATGCTGCGCTACGTCGGGCACCTTTCGCGTCAAAATCTCGTATTCGCGCTTCGCGTCGGGGAACCCGACCCAGTGATAAAGACAGCGTCTTTTGACGGCGTCATGGATCTCACGCGTACGATTTGAAGTCACGATGACTATCGGGGGTCGTATAGCCTTAATCGTTCCCAGTTCGGGGATGGTGATCTGGAATTCAGAAAGAACCTCGAGCAAAAACGCCTCGAAAGGTTCGTCGGCGCGATCCAGTTCGTCGATCAGGAGGATCGGCGCGAATTCGTGGTGCGGGTCGATCGCCTGAAGCAGCGGGCGGCGGATCAGAAAGCGTTCGGAGAAAAGGTCTCCAGCAATCGCCTCACGATCGCGATCGCGATCCGTTTCGGCAATGCGAATCTCAATCATTTGGCGGGCGTAATTCCATTCGTAGGCCGCGCCCGCCAGATCGAGACCTTCGTAGCATTGCAACCGGATAAGGCGGCGACCCAGCATCCCTGCAACGGCTTTGGCCACCTCCGTCTTCCCGGTACCGGGTTCGCCTTCGAGAAATAATGGACGTTCGAGTCGCAGGGTCAAATAAAGCGCGGTCGCCAGGGCGCGATCGGGCATATAGTCCATCGCGACCAGCCCGGAAACTGTTTCATCGATGCTGCAGGGCAAAGGGATGCTCACCGTTCGGTCCGTTCGAAAAGATCACCGTGCAAAAAATTCTGACAAAGCAAGCACGCGCGGCGGCATATGCCGGCGCAATGCTCACGCAGAAGAATGGCCGAAATTAGCTGGCAGCGACCGCTCGTTTTGCCAGGACCGAAATCAATGCTGCTCGATATTCTGCCGATCCATGCAGGTCGCTGCTGAGACGATCCGGAGATATCTTGACGCCATCGCACGCCTGGGGGGTCCACTGTGCACTAAGCTTTTCCTCGAGGGCCTTGACGCGAAATACGACGGCTGCCGCACCCGTCACGGCTACACGAGCTCCCCCCGGGCCCTTGCTTACGAACACGCCGACCAATGCGAAACGCGAAGCGGGTTGTTTGAATTTCACATACGCGGCTTTCTGCGGGATCGGAAACGAGACCGACGTGATGATCTCGCCGGACGCCAAGGCCGTCTCGAACAGCCCCTTAAAGAAATCATCGGCCGCAATCGAGCGTCGGTCCGTATGGATGGTCGCGCCCAGCCCGAGTACGGCGGCCGGATAGCATGCGGCCGGGTCGTTGTTGGCGAGGCTGCCTCCAAGCGTGCCTCGATTCCGAACCTGGCGATCCCCGATATTGGCAGCGAGTTCGGCGAGCGCGGGAATCGCCTTTCTGACCTCGGGCGACCCGGCCACTCTCGCGTGCGTGGTCATCGCGCCAATGGTGACCTTTCCGGCCTCAACCTTAATTTGCCGCAGTTCGTCAACGTGATTCAAGTCGACCAACGCGGAAGGTGCAGCAAGGCCCAGCTTCATTGCAGGAAGGAGGGATTGGCCACCGGCAATCAGCCGGGCTTCACCCGTCAGAAGTTTCGCGGCTTCTGCGACGCTTTTGGCGGTTTGATATCCGAACGGTTGCACAGTGCTCTCCTTTATTGGTGGTGAATGGCTTTCCACACCGTGTGTGGGGTGGCCGGCATCGGCATATCCCTAACGCCGAGTGCATCGCAAATTGCGTTGATGACGGCGGCCGGCGAGCC
>Ga0208357_1000232_pt1 | contig 45914 bp, 40 predicted proteins | sample NGESurdeep092012_6_FD_184487 | JGI IMG/M metagenome (GOLD analysis project Ga0208357, IMG submission 184487) | Arctic peat soil microbial communities from Barrow, Alaska - NGEE Surface sample F52-2 deep-092012 (SPAdes) | ecosystem: Environmental > Terrestrial > Soil > Wetlands > Peat ...
CACAAAAATGGCCGGTCGCTCGCCGGGTACATCGGTATGAATGCCGGCGTTCGCGTACTGCTCGTCGAAGATAACGTTGTCGATGCCGAATTACTCGTTCGCGAGATGCAGCGAGGGCAATTGGGCGTTGACGCACTGCGCGTCGATACGAAGGAAACTTTGGAAGACGCGTTACAGGCTTTTCGTCCGGACATTGTGCTCTCGGACTACTCGCTGCCCGGCTTCGGGGGCATAGATGCGCTCGCCATTGTGCGCGAACAAAGTCCGGGAACGCCGTTTATCTTTGTATCGGGCACCATCGGTGAAGAGCGCGCCATAGAGGCACTCAAGCGCGGCGCCGTCGACTATGTCCTGAAGGAAAATCGCGCCCGCCTCGTGCCCGCCATGCGTCGCGCGCTCCAGGAGGCCACCGAACGTAGCGCTCGCCAAACCGCCGAACTCAATCTTGAGGCCAGCGAAAAGCGCTTTCAGCTGTTCATGCACCATCTTCCAAGCGCGACGATGATGACCAACGCGGAAGGGCTCTTTACCTATGTCAATCCGGGCGCGGTGTCGATGATCGGAAAGTCCGTCGACGAAATCATCGGTCACTCGATACACGAGGTTTTTCCCAGCGCCTACGCAGATACCTTCGTCTCCAAGGTGAAAACTGCCATCGAAACGCGGGCAGTCGACTCGACCCTGGAAGAAATGCCTACGGCCACCGGGTTACGGCATTTTCATACCTGTCGATTTCCGGTTTTCGATCATCAAGGTGAAGTGGTGCTCGCGGGCACCATCGCCACGGATATGACCGAGAACCTCGCACAACAACACAAAATCGCACGCCTAAGCCGCATCCACGCGTTTCTGAGCGCCATTAACGCGACGATCATTCGGGTCCGCTACCGGCAGGAATTGTTTCGCGAGGTGTGCCGCGTGGCAGTGACTGAAGGTGGATTTCGAATGGCGGGCATCGGCATTCTCGACCCCGATGGCCACAAACTCGTACCGGTGGCATGGAACGGCTTCAAACCCGCGTCGGTGAAAGAACTCCTGTCGGTTGCAAACGTAGCAGAGGACCCGGGAATTGCCAGCCATGCGATACGAAGACAAAGAGCCTTTGTCGTAAGCGATATCGAGCGCAGCCCACACACCCCCGCCAAACCCAATGCGCAGAAGCATGACTATCGATCCATCGTGACTTTGCCTTTGATGATGAAACGGCAAGCAATCGGTGTTGTGATTTTCTGCGCGACGGAGGCGGCCTTCTTCGATCAGGAGGAGTTGGAACTGTTGAATGGGCTGATGGAAGATATCTCGTACGCGCTGGACTATATTTCGAAGGAACAGACTCTTAGTTACGTGTCGCAGTTCGACAGCCTGACCGGACTCTCGAATCGCGAAGTCTTCTACGAACAATTAACCGGGGCGATGAAGCCCGCTGACGAAAAGCCAAGCCCGATGGCTGTCATGGCAATCGACCTGCAGCAATTCGGAAGCATCAATCACACATTTGGCCGCAGCGCCGGGGACCAGTTCCTCAAGATGTTCGCGAACCGGTTGCGTAGCATGTTTAGCGGACCCGCGGCGGCGGTTTCGCGCATCAGTGGCGACCGTTTCGCAGTGGCCATCATTGACGAACAGGCGACCAGCCTCGGCCGGCTATTGGAGACGTCTGTCATTCAACCGCTTTCGACGCCGGTCATCGTCGATGGAATGGAGATCCACATTACGATCAAGATCGGAATCGCCATGTTTCCGAACGATGGCGCCGAGGCGGACATCATCATGCGAAATGCCGAGGCCGCGCTGCAGCGCGCCAAAGACACGGTTGAGGGCTATGCGTTCTATTCGCCCGAAATGAGTGCGCGCGTTGCGGCGCGCTTGCGCTTGGCGGGCCAGCTGCGCAAAGCATTGGATGCCCGGCAGTTTTTCCTTTGCTATCAGCCAAAGGTCGACCTGCGAACGCGTCAAATGTTGGGGCTGGAAGCCCTGATCCGATGGCGCCATCCGACACAGGGCATCGTCTCTCCATCGGAGTTTATTCCGCTACTCGAAGAGTCTGGAATGATCGTCGCTGTGGGGCGCTGGGTCATTGAACAGGTCGTCGCCGATATAAGAAACTGGCGCGAGCGCGGCCTGAACGTGCCGCCCGTGGCCGTCAACGTTTCGCAACGACAGGTCCGTCAGAAGGATTTTGTGGCGAGCGTAACAAGCGCCGTTGATGGCACGGGTGGAATCGATCTGGAGATCACGGAGAGCCTCATTATGGAAGATACGGAGGCCAGCGTCGATAAGTTGCGACAACTGCGCGCGGCCGGCCTCCGTATCTTCATGGACGACTTCGGGACGGGGTACTCGAGCCTGAGCCAACTCGTGCAGCTTCCCTTGGATGCCTTCAAAATAGACCGCGCTTTCATCGCCACCATGAGCGAAATGACCGAGACGCGGCTCATCATCGAAACAATGATTTCCCTTGCGCATGCCGTGGGAATCGATGTCGTCGCCGAGGGCGTGGAAACCGAAGAACAGGCCGAAATTCTTCTCTCGCTCGGCTGTGATCAGGCCCAAGGCTATTTATTTAGCTGGCCGATTACAGCGACCGAAATTGAAAAACAACTGAGCAAGGTGTAGCGAAGTTCGCAATCGCGCAAAGAACTGCTCGATTTCTCGAGCTGTCTCATCGCGCTGACACGAACTTGGACCCATCGTACTCAGCGGTTGGCTCGTTGTGTGGCGAGTTTACTTCTATGGGGGTACCGACGGTTCAGTCACGTACCTCGTCGAAGTATGGGTCGAAACCGTTGCGATCATGGGTGAGCAAGGTCATCAGCTTCGGATGCACGAAGAGTTTCTCCCTGCCAAAGGCCTCTTCGCGCAGCACACCAATCGATGCGAGGGCCTTGAGGTAGCGGGACGCCGCTTGGCGCTCTACGACATCGGCCTCAACGAGGCTGGAGATGCGGCAGTAAGGCTGCTCGAAAACAAGGTCCACCAGCCCACGGCTGTAGATCCTAGGAAGCTGATGCCGGACATGTTTGGTCGTGTGGACGGCAAGCGCGCGAAGCGCGCCAATCTTCTTCGTCGTCCATGTCGCCGTGTCCTCAACAGCGCGCAGCATGTAGAGCAACCACGACTCGCAAGCGGCGTCGCGTGTCACCGCGAGTAGGAGGCGATAGTAGTCCGCTTTGTTCGCGATAATGAAACGGCTGAGGTAGAGAATCGGGAGCGACAACAGGCCCTCTTCGACAAGAAAGAGGCTGTTCAACACACGCCCGGTGCGGCCGTTGCCGTCTGTAAACGGATGGATCGCCTCGAATTGATAGTGCGCCGCCGCCATCCGCACGAGCGGGTCTAACGCCTCTTCCTCGTGCAGAAAACGCTCTCTGGGCCACGAGGGCCGACTCGTTCACTTCGCGAAATGCGCCTTTAACGTTACATAACCCGAATCGGCTTTTTACCCGATTGGGATGGTGAGCGCGGGGAAGCAAACATTTGCGATGAGGCGTTTGCGTCGGCGTATTGATCACCCAAGCACAGTGGATAAATCAAATGGGCATATGGACGGTTCGAAAAATGCACGCGGCCGATGCGTCAATGATTACTTCCCGATGCAGAACCGACTGAAGATTTCGCCTAATAGGTCGTCCGCATTGAAAATTCCCGTGATGCGACTCAATTGCTGCTGTGCCAGTCGCAATTCCTCGGCAAACAGATCGATACCCCGATCGGACAGCGCCGCGTGGTCTGTCGCATCGTCAAGGTGCTTCTGTGCTGCACGAAGCGCCTCGATATGCCGCGCGCGCGCCAAGTAGACTGACTCGTTGGTGGAATGCCACCCTGCGATTGACAGCAGTTCATCGCGCAGCAGCCCAATGCCATCCCCCGTTAGCGCAGAAACGTAAACGCATTCCCCTTCAATGCGTGCATCTTCTCCGGCCAGATCGATTTTATTCATGACAATGCGCCGCGCTACTCTTTGCGGCAAGCGATTCAAGATGGCCCTATCGTCCTCGGTCTCGGGGTCAACGGCATCGCGTAAATTGAGTATGACATCCGCATTTTCGATTTCATTCCAACTGCGCGCAATCCCGATACGTTCGACAGCATCTTCCGTCTGGCGCAGGCCGGCGGTGTCGACGATGTGCAGAGCGATCCCCTCGAGCTGGATGGTTTGTGTGACCTTGTCCCGCGTGGTCCCGGCTACGGGCGTGACAATCGCGATCTCCGCCTCGGACAAAGCGTTTAAAAGACTCGATTTGCCGACATTAGGGCGTCCGGCGAGCACGACCTTGAGCCCCTCGCGCAATATCGCCCCCTGCCGCGAGCGATCCAGAATGACTCCAAGCTGGCTACGGATCACCTGGAGTTGGCCAACCGCATCAGCTTTTTTCAGAAAGTCGATGTCTTCGTCCGGAAAATCGAGCGTCGCTTCTACGAGCATTCTGAGTTGGATCAGCTTGGCTACCAGCGCATCAATTGCGCGGGAAAATTCGCCCGCCAGGGATTCCTGGGCGCTTCGGGCGGCAGCCTGCGTGCTCGCATCGATCAAATCGGCCACCGCTTCCGCCTGAACCAGATCCAGCTTGTCGTTTAAGAGCGCACGGCGCGTGAACTCACCCGGCTCAGCCAAACGCATCATGATCGTCTGGCCAAGGTCAAGACAACGTGCGACGAGCATCTGCAACACAACCGGACCGCCGTGCGCTTGTAACTCCAGAACCTCCTCGCCGGTGTAGGAATGCGGAGCCGGGAAGTAAATGGCTATACCCTGATCGATCGCGTGACCGGCATCGTCCAGAAAAGGCAGATAAGTGGCGTGACGCGGTATCGGTTTTTGGCCCAAAATGCCGAGCACGACGGTGTCAAGGGCATGCCCGGACACGCGCACCACGCCAATACCGCCCCGTCCAGCCGCAGTCGCGATGGCTACAATCGGATCCTTGTCGGCGCTCAACATCCCAAGAACTCATCTCATGACATCGCAACAATAGCGATTGTAGGAGCGTTCGATAGAAAAGGCCGCAAAGATATCCTTTGCGGCCTTCTGCCAAGCGATTCGTCTATTACTTCTTGGCGTTACGGATCATGCGGGAAATCTGCCATTGTTGAGCGATCGACAAGAGATTGTTGACGACCCAATAGATGACCAGACCGGCTGGAAAGAAGAAAAAAGTCACGCCGAATACCAGCGGCATCACCATCATCATTTTGGCCTGGACCGGATCCGGAGGTGCCGGATTCAGTTTGTACTGAACAAACATGGATACCATCATGACCGCCGGCAAAATGTAGAATGGATCGGGAGCGGCCAAATCGTGAATCCACCCGAGCCAAGGAGCTCCGCGCATTTCAACGCTCGCCGAGAGGACGGAATACAGCGCGATAAAGACCGGGATCTGGATCGCGATCGGCAGACAACCGCCCATCGGATTGATTTTCTCGGTGCGATACAGTTCCATCATCGCCTGGTTCATCTTGGCACGATCGTCTTTATGCTTCTCCTGGATGACCTTCAGGCGCGGTGCGACGTTTTTCATGCGCGCCATCGAACGGTAGCTCGCGGCCGATAGCGGGAAAAAAGCACCCTTGATGAGAACCGTGAGCGCGATGATGGCCCAGCCCCAATTGCCTAAGAGGGCGTGCAGCTTTTCAAGCAGCCAGAATACCGGCCGCGCCAGTATTGTGGTCCATCCGTAGTCTCGGACGAGCTCAAGCCCAGGCGCGACATGTTCCAGAAGCCGTTCTTCTTCGGGGCCCACGAATAGCTTCGCATCATTGGTAACCGTCGCGTGAGGCGCAATGCTGCCCAGCGGCATGAGCGCTGCCGCCCTGAAAGTCGAGGTGCCCTTGATCTCTTGCGTGAGGTATGTGCGGGGAGTGCCTTCAGACGGTATCCATACGGCAACGAAGTAGTGCTGCAATATGGCAACCCAACCGTCGGTCGCCTGACGCGGCTTCGCCTTATCGCGGTCCTTACGGATATCATCGAAGGAGATTTTCTGGAATTTATCCGCATTGCTGTACTCCGCCGGACCGTAGTAGGGGCTATAGAAGCGCATGGTCCCTTCCGGCTTGCTGCTGTCTCGCACCAATTGCAGATAGAGCTGGGTCGTGATCGGTCGGTCACTGAGGTTCTCGACGCGATGACGCACGCCGATTTCATAGCTGCCACGCGTAAAAGTATAGGTCTTGATCAGTCGTAATCCGCCGCTATCGGCTTCGAAGGAAACCTCGAGGTCATTCTTGCCCTCTTCCAAAGCGGTCGGCCCCGGCAAGACCTTGAATAGCGTCGTGTGCGAGGGCAAATCGGGCGCTCCGATAAGGCCCGTCTGGGCGATGTAGGTGTGATCGCCGGTCTTGGCCAGCAATACCATATTCCGCTTCGGGTCGACGGTATCGCGATCCATCAGAAGCTCGAGACGATCAATTTGTGCCCCGAGTGTATTGATGTCGACCGAAATCAAATCCGTGCGCACCGTAATCTGTTGGGCCGGGCTCGCCTGTGCGGCCGGGGCTCCCGGCAGACTTGCTGCTACGGACGCTGCCGAAACCGTCGGCGTTGCCTCGGGAAGCGCGGCCGGCACGCCGTTGGCTGCGGGCGTAGGGGTCGCAACGATTGCCGTGCCCGGTCCAAAAAAGAGGGAAGCCCGGCCGTTAAAGTGTTGCCAGTTGTCCCACAGGAAGATGATGGAGATCGTAAAGATCACCCACAAAACAATACGTCGAGTATCCATCATGATTTTCTAGGCTTTGGATCGGAGTCAGAAATGGTTACGCCTGCAGCGCGATGTTTCGGCAGGAGGAACGGGATCATACCCGCCTGAGTGCCAGGGATGGCAACAGCTGAGGCGCTTTATCGCAAGTATGCTTCCACGAAAGACCCCGTGGGAACGCAATGCCTCGCGCGCATATTCCGAGCAGCTCGGTGCAAAGCGGCATCGACTCCCGAGCAGCGGGCTGAACGCCACTTGGTACAGGCGGATCAGGAAAATGAGGACGGCGCGCATGGCAGGGCCGGTTTGGAGTTGTCGAGCCGATGCAAAACCTGAGCAAAAAGCGTCTCCCTCTCTGCACGGCACCATTTTTTGAGTTGAACGAGCGAACCTTGCGGCGGCTTGGCGCACAGGCGTACGACGAGATCATGGCGCGTGCCGAGCCTCTCGAAAGTGCCGCGTTTACAGCGAAACCCCTCCCGCCAGGCGCGCTTGATGGCAACTCGGGCCACAGCGCGCGCCTCCCAACGTTTCGGAATGACGAGCCCCAAGCGCCAGTTTTCCGACTCGGACGAGGCCCTGAGGTGGATTGCGAAAGAGCGCGTGCGGGCCATGGGCCGGTCGCGCAATGCTGATTCGAAATCTGCGGCTTGAGTCAGCCGAGACTGTGGTCTTAGGCGTTGCCCGAAACCCGATTCGCCGGCCAAGCTGAACGCCGCGGGCGGGCCCGATTTTGCAGGAGCCGATGACGAGACAGGAACTGCTGCACGGTCCAATCCCGTGGGGTTCGCAGCGTACGCCACGGTAGATCCGACACCAAATCTGGATCCAGTACGACTAAACGGCGAGACGATGACGGCCCTTGGCGCGGCGCGCGCGAATAACGCCACGGCCACCGCGGGTCTTCATGCGAACGAGAAAACCATGGGTGCGCTTACGGCGCACGACGGAAGGTTGATAGGTGCGTTTCATCTTTTACCCCGAGAATCAGCTAAAAACCTGAAATTAAACCAATTTTTCGACCGGTTTGTCAATTCGACCCGGGGTTCCAAGGACTGCGCAGCGCGATCTCGCCAGGTCTTCGGCACGCCTCTTGGGCTGTGGATAACTTTGCGTTGGACCCCTTGTTCGCGGTAAAATCAACATTCTGAAATCTCGCATTGCGGTAGGGCAAAAAACCCCCTTGCCTGAAAAGCGCCGGTCGCAAAAGACGCTGGGCACCTAGCGCGTCGCCGCGCGGCGACGCAGCGTAGGCGAGAAACCAGAGAGGTGCCCGAAAACATTACAGCTGGCCTGCGGGTTTTCGGGAGCGTCAAAATCACCAACATCAACGGCGCCTGAAACATTCATGATCGATTTTTGGCGTTCCTGCACCAATCAGTTGCGTGACGAGCTCACGCCTCAGCAATACAACGCCTGGATTAAACCCCTGACGGCAGGTGAATTTCGCAACGAGGACCGTGTGCTTCGGATTGGCGCGCCCAATCGATTTAAGCTAGACTGGGTCAAAAGCCAGTTCGCCGATCGCATTGGCCTTCTCGCGGCGTCCTACTTCGAGGGACCGGTCCAACTCGAGTTCTTTCTTCACGCGAAAGAACCCGACCGTGACCTGCCCGCGGCGAGCCTCGGATCTCAGAATCCACCTCCCGACGAGCCTTCGCAGCGCGGGGACTTCATGCCGTCCTCGGCGCCCCCTGAAGGGTCGGTCCCGTCATCCCCCGATCGGTCGCGTCTGAATCCCGACTTGACCTTCGACAACTTCGTGACCGGCAAAGCAAATCAATTGGCGCGAGCCGCGGCTCTACAAGTGGCTGACAATCCGGGTACGTCGTACAACCCTTTATTTCTCTACGGCGGGGTCGGGCTGGGCAAGACGCACCTGATTCAGGCCATTGGCAGCCAACTGCTGACACGTAACCCGCAAGCCAATATTCGCTATATCCATGCCGAACAGTTCGTAGGCGACGTGGTCAAGGCCTATCAACGAAAGGCGTTCGAGACCTTCAAGCATTATTACCGGTCACTCGATCTTCTCCTCATCGACGATATTCAATTCTTTTCTGGGAAAAATCGTACGCAGGAGGAATTCTTCTATGCGTTCGAAGCACTGATCGCTGCGAAGAAACAAATCATCATCACCAGTGATACCTATCCGTCCGAGATCGATGGCATCGATGACCGTCTGGCGTCGCGCTTCGGGTCGGGACTGACCGTCGCTATCGAGCCGCCTGAACTGGAAATGCGCGTCGCCATCCTCCTAAAGAAGGCGGAGCATGAAGGCCGTATGTTCCCAGAGGAGGTTGCATTTTTCGTGGCCAAACGCCTACGCTCGAATGTGCGCGAGCTGGAGGGTGCGCTGCGAAAGATCTTTGCCTATTCGAGCTTCCATGGCAAAGACATCACCGTCGATCTGGCGCGCGATGCCTTAAAGGACCTGCTCTCGGTGCAAAAAACGCAAGTATCCGTCGAAAACATCCAGAAAACTGTCGCCGACTTCTACAAGATACGGGTCGCCGACATGTATTCCGCCCGACGCCCGTCCAATATTGCCCGACCTCGCCAAATCGCGATGTATTTTGCCAAGGAGCTCACCCAAAAGAGCCTGCCTGAAATTGGCGAACTATTCGGCGGCCGCGACCACACGACCGTATTGCACGCGGTACGAAAGATCGCGGAACTGCGTTCCAAGCAGCCTGAGCTGAATCACGAACTTCACGTTCTCGAACAGACGCTTAAGGGATAACGATGAACGACACACCACATGGGGACAACCGCCGTATTCGCTGTGGACGGTATGTGAACAAGCGGCCCGGAAAGGACCAACTTGAAAGACGTCCACATTTGTGTGCACGGTCGTCCCCCGCTTACCCCAAGACTTATATTTTTCCCAAGTCACTGATCCAAAACGGACAACTCACGTTGTCCACAGAAATACGTGCACTCTATTAACTACTACTATTAAGGAACAAGGCTATGCAACTGGTTAAAACCCAACGCGATGCCCTGCTTCGACCACTTCAAATCGTTAGTGGTATCGTTGAGCGGCGACATACGTTACCCATTCTTGCGAACATCCTGATTCGCAAGAATGGACAGCGCGTGTCCTTCCTGTCTACAGACATCGAGGTTCAGATCTCGACGCTCGCGGACATCGGCACCGGGGACGAAACTTTTGCCACCACAGTGGCAGCGCGCAAACTTCTCGACATTTTGCGTGCTTTGCCGGAGTCGGCGGATGTGGTGCTCTCGATGGCTAACAAGAAAATGACGGTGCAATCGGGCAAGAGCCGGTTCAGCTTGCAAACGCTGGCTGCCGAGGAATTCCCGACTGTGGCGCAGCCCGACGCCTACAGCGCGACCCTGGAACTGTCCCAAAAAGCGCTCAAGCACTTGTTTTCCATGGTCCATTTTTCGATGGCGCAGCAGGACATTCGCTACTACCTGAACGGCCTGCTTTTGGTGGTTGAGGGAAAACAAGTCATTGCCGTCGCGACCGACGGTCATCGGCTGGCGTATTGCAGCGTCGCGACGGAACAGGAATTTGCTCGGCAAGAAGTCATCATTCCACGCAAGACAATCATTGAGTTGCAACGGCTTCTCGACGATAGTGAGGATCTGGTCAAGATCGATCTAGCGCCCAACCAAGTGCGCTTTACTTTCGGTGGCATCGAACTGATTTCGAAGCTCGTCGAAGGAAAATTTCCCGATTTCCAGCGCGTCATCCCGAGCGGGTACACCAAAAGTTTCGTCATCGGTCGCGAGACTTGGCTGCACGCCTTACAGCGCGTTGCCATCCTGACGTCGGACAAATTCAAGGGTGTTCGATTCATCCTTTCCGACGGCTCCGTAAAAATCAGTTCGACCAACGCCGACCAAGAAGAAGCTCAAGACGAGATCGAAATCACGTACGATCAGGGTCCCTTGGACATCGGATTCAACGTTTCATATCTTCTGGATGTTCTAAACAACCTGAAGACGGAAAACGTCGAGGTTTCCGTCGGCGACGCGAATTCGAGTGCGCTGATCAGGGTGCCCGAAAATAACGACTTCAAGTACGTTGTCATGCCGATGCGGATTTGAAGTCAGTTCAGGTACCGAGCGCTCACACTGACGCGCCTTGACCATCGAACAGGAACAGGGCGCACAACGTTGGGCTAAACCCGCAGTGTCGAGATCGCGATTAGAAAGTAACGAAAGTAAGTCATGAGTGAGCAAATGCAGCCGGATGATCAACCCAGCCCCGAGCCCGCGCAACCGGGCGCCGAGTACGGAGCAGGGTCGATTCAGATTCTCGAAGGATTGGAGGCGGTGAGAAAGCGTCCGGGGATGTACATTGGGGATACCTCCGATGGTACCGGTTTGCACCATCTCGTCTTCGAAGTGGTCGACAATTCGATTGACGAAGCTCTGGCCGGATATTGTGACGATATCGTCGTTACGATCCATACCGACAACTCGATATCGGTGACCGATAATGGCCGCGGCATTCCCACCGGCATCAAATATGACGACAAGCACGAGCCGAAACGATCGGCGGCCGAAATCGCTCTGACCGAATTGCACGCGGGCGGCAAATTCAATCAGAATTCATACAAGGTATCCGGTGGATTGCATGGCGTGGGAGTGTCGTGTGTCAATGCCCTTTCGAAGTCGCTCCGGCTGACGGTTCGGCGTGACGGCAAAGTCCACTACCTCGAATTTGCACAAGGGTTCTTGCAGAACCGGATCATCGAGACGGAACACGGCGTTGCCGTTTCACCGATGCAGGTTCTGGGTCCTACGGAGAAGCGCGGCACCGAAGTGCATTTTTTTCCGGACGATGCCATTTTCGAGAACATCGACTACCACTACGAAATATTGTCCAAGCGCCTGCGCGAACTGTCGTTCTTGAACAATGGCGTAAAAATTCGCCTGATCGACCAGCGCCAGGGCAAGGAGGAAAACTTCGCCTTTGCCGGCGGGGTGCGTGGATTCGTCGAATACATCAACCGAGCCAAACAGGTCTTGAATCCGAATGTGTTCCACGCGATCGGGGAAAAGGACGGCGAAAACGGGATGACCATCACCGTTGAAGTCGCCATGCAGTGGAACGACAGCTATCAAGAACAGGTGCTGTGCTTTACCAACAACATTCCGCAGCGGGATGGAGGAACCCATTTGACCGGCTTGCGCGCGGCAATGACCCGTGTCATCAACAAATACATCGATGAGCACGAGTTCGCCAAGCGGGCAAAGGTCGAAACGACGGGTGACGATATGCGCGAGGGATTGACCTGCATTCTCTCAGTCAAAGTACCGGAGCCGAAATTCTCCAGCCAGACCAAGGATAAACTCGTTTCGTCGGAGGTTCGATTGCCGGTCGAGGAGGTGGTCGCGAAAACCCTCACGGATTTCCTTCTGGAAAAACCCATCGACGCGAAGATCATCTGTGGAAAGATCGTGGATGCTGCGCGCGCCAGGGAAGCGGCGCGCAAGGCGCGCGAACTCACGCGCCGCAAGGGTGTCATGGACAGTTTCGGGTTGTCCGCCAAGCTGGCTGATTGCCAGGAAAAGGATCCCGCGCTATGTGAATTGTTCTTGGTCGAGGGTGACTCGGCGGGCGGCTCGGCCAAGCAGGGCCGCGACCGGAAATTTCAGGCGATCTTGCCGCTAAAGGGGAAGATTCTCAATGTCGAGAAGGCGCGCTTCGAAAAGATGCTCTCGAGCCAGGAGGTTCTCGCCCTTATTTCGACGTTGGGAACCGGCATTGGCAAAGACGAATACGATGTCGCCAAGCTGCGCTATCACCGCATCATCATCATGACGGATGCCGATGTCGACGGCTCCCACATCCGGACTTTGCTGCTGACCTTCTTTTATCGGCAGATGCCCGAGCTTATCGAGCGAGGCTATGTGTATATTGCGCAGCCGCCGCTGTACAAGGTCAAGCACGGCAAGGACGAGCGATACATCAAGGACGATGCCGAATTGCAACAATATGTGATGAGGCTTGCTCTCCAGTCGGCGCAGCTAGTGACGCACGAAGGCGGTACGCCCATTGCGGGAGACGCGTTGGCAGAACTGGTGCGCAAATATTTGGTGGCCGAAGGCGTCGTAAACCGTTTGTCGCGTCTCTTTGATCAGGCGACCCTGAACGCCATTCTTAACGGATGCACGCTTGACCTGTCGGATGCGGCGCGGGCCGAGGCCTCCGCCTTGGCGCTCACGCGGGTTCTCGGGAATGGCACCGTGCGCGTGACGGCGGTGTTTGACGAGGCTTCTGACAAGCATCAACTGCGCATCCAGCGAATTGTTCATGGGAACACACGCGTCACCGTCCTCAGTTCGGATTTTGTAGCTGGGGCTGATTATCAGATTTTGCATGAAGCGGCCGAGACATTTCGCGGCCTCATCGGCCTGGGTGCGCAAATCAAGCGTGGCGACGCCGAGAAGTCGCGTGAACACGCGGTCCTTGATTTCCGGGCTGCCGTCCGCTGGTTGATCGAGGATGCCGAACGCAACGTGACCAAGCAGCGCTACAAGGGCCTCGGTGAGATGAACCCCTCGCAGCTCTGGGAGACGACCATGGATACCGGTGCCCGACGGCTGTTGCGCGTCCAAATCGAAGACGCGATCGCGGCGGACGGTATCTTCACGACGCTCATGGGCGACGACGTCGAACCACGACGCGCATTTATCGAGAGCAACGCGCTGCATGCAGGCAACATTGATGTGTGAAGGGATCGGTAAAATAGGGTCGCCGCGGAACCCCCGGGAATTCCAAGGTTGAGCTGAGAATTCGCGGCCGTCGCAACTTCGCCACACGCAAGCTTGGTTTTCGCTTGGCCTCCCTCGCCCCTTCGAAGCCTTACGATCGCGCATTCGCGCGACGCAGGTCCATTACCGTAGCTTTTGTGCTGTCGGTATTGATACATGCGGCGATACTCGGAATATGGCTCGTCAAAAAACCCGTGATCGTGAAGATTCATGTGGCCGGTCACGAGAAAGAGCTCAACGTCTCCCTGACGCCATTTTCAACGCCACCCGCGAGTCAGCCCCGAGCCCCGTCACCTCCCATCTCGAAGCCCACGCCACCGCCTCCGCCGCCTGTTCACCAGGCAGCCCGCAAAGCGCATAGCCGCACAAAAAGTCACGCCCAGGCTGAAAAGCCTGTCATTACCGTGGAGTCTCCGAACACTGCGGGCGCCGCCTCCCCGGCTGTGACCCCGCCCGAGCCAGAAGCAACGCAGACAACCCCCGCGCCGTCCGACGATATGTTTGCGCAACTCCAGGAAAAGCGGGAACAGCGCGCCAAAGCCGATGCGCAAGAGCACGCCTTGCAAGCGGCCGACACACCCTCAGCGGAAAATGATGCCCAGCACGCCAACGACATCGCACTCGCGAACATCAAGGCGCAGAGGCGTTCAATGGGCGTCGATGAGGACGATACGGGCGGGGTATTCCAGATCCGCTACATTAGTCTTCATTACGCCGAATTTTTCTTCCATGGATGGAATCAGGATTTCCGTCGAGATTGGAGTCAGCTCGTCACCGTCGAACAGGGATCAAACGACAACATTCAGATCGCCGTGATCAAAAAAATGATCGATATTATCCGTGCTTACAAACAGGATGATTTCGTTTGGGATTCACGTCGACTGGGTCGACACGTCACCCTCAGTGCCAGGCCCGAGGATAGTGCTGCGCTTCAGCGCTTTTTGATGCTCGAGTTCTTTCCGGGGACGAAGGCGAGGAGCTCGTCGCGCCCGTGATAGGGGATGCCAAAGAGCATCCCGCATATGCGCGAACTCGTCGATGGCCTGTTGATACAGCGTAATCGCGGGTTCACGCGGTACCCCGGCGCATGCTTCGAAGCGACGAAGGGTTAGAGAGCGAAGCTCGAGCCCTACTGAGCCGGCCTAGTTCCAGTCACCACCACCCATAGAACCGCCGTCGTCCCAGGAACCGCCGCCGCCACCATTGTCCCACGACGATCCGTCGGGTATTCCGAAATCCTGTCCGCCCAAGTCATCTTGCTGCGGCATGGGAGCGTCGTTCGACAGGTTATCGCTACGACTATTGCCATGATCGGTCAGGTGATGCATTAATTCTTCTCCAGCGACGAGGCCGGCGCCCATTGCGGCCCCGCTGGCCAGCCCACCCAGAAGCCCGGAACCCATCCCGCCGCCCATGGCCCCATAAGGAGGCATGGGTGTGCCTCCGTACGGCGACATCGGATTGGCGAGCGGGCCGTAACCTGGGCCCCTCATCGATCCTCCCATGCGGCGCGCTGTGGCGCGGACGAGCAGCACGACCAGCACGAGTGCCACGAGCGCAATGACGAGCATCGAACCCCACGGAAAGTGGGCCGCAGAAGCGCGCGTGGAATTCGCTCTCGTGGGATATCCGTTCAAGCCACTGGCGATGATGCTTTTTAATTCACTGACGGCCTCGGGCTTGGCAAATCCCAATTGGGGCTGGAGGCGTTCTGCGGTATCCAACTCGGCCCGGGCGCTTGTGTATCGGCCCTGCTTGGCCAACAGATCGGCTTCGACATAATGCGCCTTGGCACTGTCCGGATGTGCCTGCAATACCTGGGCCATCATGGCTTGCGCTTCAGGCATCCGGTTGGCTTGCGCTGCGCTATAAACTTGACTGATGGTGGGCTCTTGCGCCGAGGCGCCGGCGTTTGCAAACAGTGCAACGGCGAGCATGAGGGCAGCAAAAAAAGACTTCAGAAACATCGCATTGCTCCTGTGGAAAATTTTCCTGAAATACCTTTGGGCGATCTCGGGGATTACAAGTTCCGGCTCGCCCGACCGACGGGAAAACGCGTGCGTCCCATTCCCGTGTCAATCGCCCTTCCCTGTATGATGCCGCGGTAAGGGAGCGTAGTACGGCGCGTGCCCGCTGTTTCCTGGAGATCGACATGAGGATTGGATCCGACGCCCATCGCGATCTGTTCTGTCACGAATTCATCGACACCTATACGGCCTACGCGCCGGGCGAATTGCCTTGGCCGGTACTGACTGACGTCGAGCTGCAAAGGCTCAAGAGCGTGCCGTTCTGGGAGCAGGTTTTGCACACTGAACAGCGAGCTGGCGCCATCGTAGCGGCGTTTGCCCAGACACTTGCCGATCCGCTGGTTCGACAGGCTGTCGAGTTGCAGGGATTGGAAGAAGCACGCCACGCCGAGTTACTGCGCGAGATGATCCGACGTTATGACATCCCGGTGAGGGAGCAAGCGCTGGCCCCGCTGGGCGCCGATATCGGATTGGCCTTCAAGGACTTCGGATTCGGCGAATGCCTCGATTCTTTTCTGGGTTTTGGCGCATTCAAGCTCGCACGGCAGTCTGCTTTCCTGCCGGAGAGCATGTTCGCAATATTTGACACACTCATGTTCGAGGAAACGCGCCATATTGTCTTTTTCATCAACTGGATGGCCTGGGAATCGGCTCGCATCGGACACGGCGCCAGCTGGCGTCGGGCCCTGACCGCTCTGCGTTTCTATGGTCGTGCCCTGCGGCGCCTGGTGGGAACGGTTCGGGGGGGTCAGAACGTCAATGACGGGCGCGACTTCTCTGCGACGCAAGCCGACCTGTTTCTTGAAGGGTTCACGTTCAGGAAGTTTCTCGCTGATTGTTACAGCGAGAATGCGCGCCGCATGGCACCCTTTAACCAGAAGCTGCTCAGACCTAGCTTTATGCCAAAGCTCGCTGACGTGGCACTTTCCAGTCTTCGTCTGTGGCGATTTGGGCGTAGTGCCTAGGTCACGCGCCATATCGCGTGTTCTTGCGGCCTGTATGGAATGTGCGAGGTAGCCGATTGTGAGCCCATCAAGGGGCCAGTCTGAGGCGCGGCCTTGACTGCAGAAAAATCGCTCGGGGACGGCCGCCTTCTTCCTTTGCTAGAGCCAGAACAGCAACGCGAGTGCTCCTGCAATCAGGCTGAACTTCGTGACCAGATACACGGGTTTATTCCAGCGTTTGAACGCGCGCCGTTTTTGCCCCATCCAGTGGGCGTATCGAAAGACGCGATTGATGGCGCCGGTGGGGTCGTCGTCACCATTGGGCGATGAGCCGGCAGCGACGACATGCGTACCGATCCAGCGATTGATGGATTGCGCCCAGCGAAATTTCATCGGCCGTTCGATGTCGCAAAATAGGACGATACGATCCATGCCGCTTTGGTTCTCTGCATAGTGGATATAGGTCTCGTCAAAAACGACGCCCTCCCCATCACGCCAGCTGTAGCGCTCTCCATCGACATCGATGAAGCAGCTTGAATTGTTCGGTGTTACGAGTCCCAGGTGATACCGCAGGGAACCGGCGTAGGGGTCGCGATGGCGTCCCAAGCGAGAGCCGTGCGGTAGGTGCGCGAACATCGCCGCCTTGACCGTAGGCAGCTGAGAGACGAGTTCGGTTGTGCGTGGGCAGAGGGTGCGTGCCGATGGATGCGCGTCGCCGTACCACTTGAGGTAGAAGCGTTTCCAACCCGTTTTAAAGAATGAGTTAAAACCCGCGTCATCGTGGCGCTGCGCCGCTTTGATTTCCGTGGCGACCAAATTCAAGGCCTCATCCCTGATTTCCTGCCAGTGTGCTTCAAGCAGCCGCAGTTCCGGGAACCGCCCAGGATCCAGATAGGGTGTGCGTGGCACGCCTGAAAACGCCAGCATGAAAACATTCACCGGTGCCGTAAAGGATGAATGGTCAAAGACCTGTCTAAACCACGCGTGACGGACCCGGCCCCGCAAATGCATGTAAGCGCCGCAGGCTACAATCAGGAGAAAGACGATTTTGATCAAGTAGAAATCTCAAAGGAAGTGAATGCATGACGCGACCCAACGCGTCGGCGCGAGTCACGCGCTGGATCATCAGTGTCGCATATTGCGCGTAAAAGGGATCATCGAGGCGTCCCGGGGCTTGGCTCGCTGCAGACAGAGACCGTGCCATAAGACGAGGGGATCGACGGCGCATCCGCAGCATAGCGCCGATGTCGCGCCTGCCGGATGAGGGGTTGACGCTGAAAAAGGGCTTCGACCGTGGACCGACCGGCGCGGCATCGCCGGCCTGCCCCATCGAAGCGCACGTCCGGATCCGCATCGGACGCCGCGCGTGTTTCTCAGGATGTTGCGGCGAATTGGGGAGGAGCGCCCTTGAGCCGGGAGCGCGGGGACGGAATGGGCCCCTCCCCGCGTCTCGAGCTAGCTTCTCCGGACCAAGCCCGTGATGAGGGAAATGAGGAACAACACGATGAAAATAAAGAACAGGACCTTCGCGATCCCCACGGCGCCGGCGGCGATACCCCCGAAGCCGAAGATTGCAGCGATGATGGCGATGACAAAAAACACAATGGCGTAATGCAACATGACTTCCTCTCCTGGACGGCTGCCCGTTCCTGATGGATGAATCGGCTGCGCGAATGCGCTGAGATGGCCGCACCCGCACATACTCCCTACACACCGGGCATACCACCCGGCCGCATCGAACATTCGCAGCTTTTGTGCCTATCCCCGATTCCTGTCGCGCTGTTTACGAAAATCGTGCGCGGCACTATTACCGCGCAGCCCAAGCGCCGGATTCGCTGGCCGGTGTATCGGTAGGATTTGCAAAGTCTGCAAGAAATGGCAAGAGCGCAAACGCTGCGGCGAGCATGCTATGTTTCCGGTTCAAATTCGGGTACGCCATAGAATGGCAATTGACGAGCAAGCGGTGACAAGGCGCGTTTTTATTCCGCATTTCGATAAGAGGGGGTCCGACCATGGATAGGCGATTTCCCATACGCACCCTTGGATTGCTTTTTCTGCTTTCAAGCACATTCGCCGCGCAACCCCCAACAGCGCCGGTTCGGCCTGTGACCGAGAACTATTTCGGCACCCGGGTCGTCGATCCGTATCGCTATTTTGAGGACCTCGCTTTGCCCGAAGTCCAGGCTTGGGCAAAGGCGCAGAACGACTATACGCGGATGGTTTTGGCGGCGATTCCCGGCCGAACGCATCTCTTGGCCCGTATCGAGGAACTCGAGAATTCGGTGCCGGCACGCGTAACGGAGATCCGTCGCTTGCCTTCGGATCTTTATTTCTACGAGAAGCGCGGCATCGGAGATGATCAGTTCAAGCTTTATTTGCGACGGGGATTAAGGGGTAAAGAAGTGCTTCTTGTCGACCCCGAAGTCCTGGCCAAGGCCAAGGGAAAGCCCTACGCGATCAACTACTATGAACCCTCGCGTTCCGGACGCATGGTCGCCTACGGCATCTCTGAAGCGGGCTCGGAGGATGCCGAAATTCATGTCCTGGATGTCGCCACCCGAAAAGAACTCATCAAGCCGATTTCCCGCGGTGAATATGGGGGCATATCCTGGCTCGACGACGATAGCGGCTTTTTCTACTTGCGCATGCAGGCGCTCAAGCCGGGCATGGCGAAAACCGAAAAGTACCGCTCCATCAAGGTCTGGTTCCATCCGATGGATCAGGCACACGCCGATACGCTTGTGCTCGCACCCGAAAAATCCGCGGGTGTGAAACTCAACCCGGATGAGACTCCGAATCTCGTCACCGTGCCTGGCGAGAAACGGGTGTTCGCTCAGGTGATTAACGGGGTGCAGCCGGAATTCGCGATGTACATCGCACCCAGTGCGGAAGCGGCGCTCGCATCCCCCACACCCTGGAAGCTTCTGTTCGATGCGAGCGCCGATGTCACATCCTTTGCCATTCATGGCGACGATCTGTACGTACTTACTCACAAGAACGCCCAGCGCTTCAAGATCCTGAAAACCAGCCTTAGTGCCCCGGATCTGGATCATGCCGAAGTTGTCGTTGCCGCCGGGACCCGGGTTGTGGTTGACCTCGCCGCTGCAAAAGATGCGCTCTACGTTCAGACTCGCGATGGCAGCGTTTCCCATTTGTTGCGCGTGGCATACACCCAAGGGGCCGAGCCGGAATCCATCAAGTTACCCATGGAAGGCGCGTTGACTCTGACCGCAACCGACGTGCGAGTACCCGGTACCCTGATCGATTCGGGTACGTGGATCCGGGACAATCGAATCTACGCAGTGGGACAGGCTGGACAGCCTATCGAAGATACCGGCCTGCAACCGCGCGGCCGCTTCGGGGCACCCGCGAATCTGGAGTCGCGTGAGGTAATGGTCCGCAGTTGGGATGGTGTCATGGTGCCCCTGTCCATTGTGTACGAGAAGTCCCTCAGGCTCGACGGACAGAATCCGACACTTTTGTATGGCTACGGCGCCTATGGGATCACCACCGATCCGATTTACCTGCCGCGCCTGTTGGCTTGGTATGAGCGGGGTGGGATACGCGCCACTTGCCATGTGCGCGGCGGAGGCGCTTATGGCGAGGAATGGCATCTCGCGGGCAAACTCGACACCAAACCGAACACATGGAAAGATGCCATTGCGTGCGCGCAGTACCTCATCGCGAACGGGTACACCTCGCCTGCCAGGCTCGCCATCTACGGAGGCAGCGCCGGCGGCATCATGGTCGGCAGAGCCCTCACCGAGCGCCCCGATCTTTTTGCCGCCGCCATTCCTCAAGTGGGATCGTTAAATCCTCTGCGCGCAGAGACGACGCCCAATGGCATTCCCAACATTCCCGAATTCGGCAGCTTCAAAACCCAGCGAGGATTCGAGGCACTCTACGCGATGGACAGTTATCTGCACGTCAAGGACGGGGTAGCCTATCCCGCTGTTCTCTTGACGGCGGGCATGAACGATCCGCGCGTGGATCCGTGGGAGTCGATGAAAATGGCGGCTCGGTTGGAAGCAGCGACAACGAGCGGCAAACCTGTACTGCTGCGGCTTGAATACGAGGCAGGACATGGCATTGGCAGTACCAAGAAACAGCGCAATGCCGAGACTGCGGACGTCTACAGTTTCGCGCTCTGGCAGTTGGGCCAGCCGGATTTTCAGCCCAAGCCCTAGCCGGTTCTCTACGGACTGGTTTCGAAAGGACGGTCCATCAGGGTCTCGGGGATGGCTGCCAGCTGCAACGCCGATTGGAGATCTGTCATTGGCTTTGCTGTGTGCCCGACACGCCGCCGCCGAGTTAGCGGTCCGATAGAGGCAACTGATGTTCGAAATCAACCAATGCGCGCGCGATGTTTATCCCTTCAAACATCTGCGGATTCGAAGGTTGATAGCCTTCGTGCCGCTCGCGCGCGGCGATGATCGGTTGCGCCAAACGAAATGCCTTGGAAAACGAATGGGTTCTACGAAGCGCATCGTGAAAGTACGCACGGCCGAAATAAGTATAGTCTGCCTCGTTCGAGCAGCCAAATGAAGGCCGGTTTGCTGCGGCAGCGGTAATGATCAGGGAATCGTCGGTCTTTAAGGGTTCGATGAAAGCGCCTGAATAACAGGCGGAAATCACGATGACGCGCCGCTTGATGCCGGCCGCATCGAGCATTCTACGCAAATGACGTGGATCGATATCAGATAAAGAGAGGGGCGGAAACGAAACGGAAAGCTCGTGATCGGGCGAGCCATGCGAGCTCAGGTACAGAAAAACGATGTCACGTCGCGGGTTGATCATCGCGCCGATGCGGTCGAGGACGCGCGCAAGGGTCCCGCGCGTGGCGATGGGGTCTTCGCGCACCGTGGCCCCGTTATTGATCAGGACGATCGAGTGGCCTGTGGTATCAAAGCGTTGTTCGAATTGTGCGGCAACCGCTTTGACCTCCTTCATGAAGACGTTCTGGCTCGAACTTCCCGCAAAACCGACAAAGTACAGATTAATACGGTCGGGCTGGGGTGGCACCAGGGTAGTAAGCGCGTGCTCGAGAATTTTCGGTTGAAGGGCAATGACCCCTTCGGATGCGACACCGGCGCCACTGCTTGGCAATGCAACGAGCATTCCCACACAAAATCCAACCGCGGCAAGCAGACGGGGTGGCGCAGTCTTGACTCCCCCCGCTATGGCATGCGCGAGGGCGCACCAATTTGCCCTTCTAAACATCCAACCTCCTCATCAGGATAGGAGATGCCGCCTCCATATCCTACGCCAGGGAGGACGAATAGAGGGATCGCTCGGGGTTCAGACGTCGTTCGCTTTTGGGCCGAAGAGGGTGACCATCCGTTTCGGCCGCGAACGCGGGGCCCGACAGTCGCCCGTGCAATTCGGGCTCAGCTTGGCATCCGCTTGGCTTACCGCTCACATTGCGTAATGTAAGACGTTGTCCACCGCGACTCGACAATCCGATGATCCTTTGTGGAGAACATCGAATGGGCATCCCTTCTGCGCACAACCGCGCAGGCGCTGTTACAAAACGCCTGGGCCAGTCCGATCGAGTGGTGCGAGCGAGGGGTTGTGCCCGATGCGCTGGTACGGCTTGGAATCCGCTCTTTAATCCAGCAACGCCAGTCCGCCGAAAAGGCGGGAGGCCGTCAGATGCGTGAGGCGCGCCTTTTTTCGCTCTTGCAGGAACTGCATACCAGCCCGATTGCGATCGAGACCGCACAGGCCAATATCCAACACTATGAGGTTCCGGCGCAGTTTTTCGCGCTTCATCCCGGGGCACGAATGAAATATTCGAGCTGCTACTTCCCGTCCGGAACCGAATCCATTTCTCAGGCGGAAACGGCCATGCTGGAGCTCTGTGCTGCACGCGCCGAGCTGGAAGACGGGCAGCGCATTCTCGATCTCGGGTGTGGCTGGGGTTCGATGTCCTTCTGGCTGGCCGAGCGATTTCCGGCAGACTTCTCCCTTGTGCGCGGGCTCCCGCTTGAAGCGTTCGAGCTGCCAGTCGGCTAGCGCTTCGCCTGGCACCGAGACCACCCACAATATGATCGCAGCGCTCACCCAGACGGATCCTGCGCGCTCGGGCCGCCAAGCCACCACCAGAAATCCCACCGATGAGAAGACGGCAACCGCGGCCTGGAATGGGAAGAACCAAAACATGTTGCGTGCGGCATGCGTGCCTCATTTTTCTCGAAGGCGTCGATAGCGACGATCTTCGGGTTGCCTGTGGTTGCGCAGCCCCAAGTGTGCGCCCAGACGCAGACCCCAGATACCTCCCGACGTGGCCACCAAAAGGCGTGAAGGCGTGTCGCCGGTACCCAACACGCCATACAAAACTGCCAGAAATCCCAAGGCAACCGACCAAATCGGGTCAATCAATCCGGCATTTCGAGTGCGTAGCTGCACGAGCCAAATCGCACCAAATAACACCGCAAGGAGGATGAAGCCGATAACGGCGGCGCAGGCTGGGTGCATGGGCGCAAATTTCGGGATGACGAGTATGACGACGTTGACGGTCGAGCGATATTTCATGCTCCTACATGTGGCAAGGACCCTTTCGGATGCACGCAAGCGCACATACACTTATGCTCTATGCCTCATCTCTTCGAATCATTCACCGGCTAAAGAATTCGAACGTGGCTGATTCCCGGCTTCCATTTTCTCGCGTTTTCGCAGCGACCTCCATGACGCGCACCGATTACGCGCGCCGCGAAGGTCGGCGCCGAGTCGGGCTGGAGGCGCTGTGCGCCAGACCCTAAACATTCTCGGTGCGGGCAAGGTCGGGATGACTTTGGGCCGCCTGTGGCAGGAGCGCGGTACCTTCGAGGTCCAAGACGTCATGACGCGCCATCTCGATCGAAGTACCGAAGCCATAACCTTCATGGGAGGCGGGCACGCGGTCGATAGTCTGGACGGAATGCGTCCGGCCGACCTCTATCTGATCGCGTCTCCCGACGACGCGATCGCGGCGTTGGCTGTCTCGCTGGCGACCAGCGCGCACATCAGTCCGCACATGGTCGTGTTTCATGTCAGCGGTGCGCAATCGTCACAATTGCTTGCGCCCGTGCGCACGCGCGGTGCGGCCACGGCCAGCGCCCACCCGGTCGCGAGTTTTGCCGACCCCCACACGCTGGTTCAACACTTCGCCGGAACCTTCTGTACTCTGGAAGGCGACACGCGGGCAACGGATCTTCTGAGGGATGCGTTTGAAGCCATCGGCGCGCGCACCATCCCGATCATTCCCGAGAACAAGCTTTTGTATCATGCAGGCGCAGTGTTCGCATCGAATTACCTGGTCGTGCTCCTCGAGACCGCTCTCGCAACGTACGAGTTGGCGGGAATCGAACGCGGCTTGGCGGTGCGCCTGATGGAACCACTCGTTCGCCAGACCATGGAAAACACATTTCGCGGCGATACGCTCGATGCCCTGGGAGGGCCCATTGCGCGTGGCGATAAGGCGCTGGTGCGGAATCAGTACGCGGCGCTGACTCGGGTAAACCCACAAATCGCTGCCCTATATCGTATTTTGGCGGCACAAACCTCGACGCTTCTCGGCCGCGATGATCTTCTCCAGTAATGTTCTTGGCGTAGGCCCGTAGACTAGAATCGGCGCAATGGCACATTGTGCGATGCGAACGCCGCTGTATGAACCCCTCTCAAAATTCCAAGCCAATGCGTAGTGTGGCCATCGAAGTGGCGCAGCGCTGGTTCGATGCCGGCCGATTGTTCGAGGAAGTGGCGCGCCGCGTTGCTTGGCCGACCGAGAGCCAGGATCCAGAGCGGCATGCGCAGCTTTCGGGCTATCTGACAGTGGAGCTGGTGCCGGTCCTGGCACGTCTGGGTTTTTGCAGCCGTCTGATCGACAATCCGGTACCGGGGGGACCACCATTTCTTTTTGCCGAGCGTTTCGAGCCGGGGGCCACCACCACCATTTTTAGTTATGGTCACGGCGATGTCGTCTGGGGCGACGCGGCGTCATGGGATCAAGGCCGTTCGCCGTGGGAGCTTGAGTCTGAGGAAGGGCGTTGGTATGGACGCGGCAGCGCTGACAACAAGGGACAGCATTCCATCAATCTGGCAGCGCTCGAGCAGGTTCTCGCGTTACGTGGCCATCTCGGTGTGAACGTAAAGATCCTGTTCGAGATGGGGGAGGAGACCGGCTCACCGGGATTGGCCCAATTATGCAGGACACATCGCGACGAATTCGCGGCGGACGTTTTCATCGCTTCGGATGGCCCGCGTCTGCGCGCGGATCGACCGACTCTGTTTCTTGGCGCTCGCGGCACGTATGATTTTCGCCTCGAGGTGAACTTGCGTGAAAGGGGACATCATTCCGGCAATTGGGGCGGCCTTCTGGCCAACCCGGGCACCATTCTCGCGCATGCCATTGCTTCTTTGATCGATCCGCGCGGTTCGATTCTTGTGCCCGGATTGCGCCCACCGGAAATCGCGCCGTCCGTGCGCCAGGCCTTGGCCTTGATCGAAGTGGGCGACGTGGGCGGCCCGGTCATCGATCCGGCGTGGGGCGAGCCGGGACTGACGGCTGCTGAAAGGGTATTCGGCTGGAATAGCCTCGAAGTGCTGGCCTTTCAAACCGGCAACCCGCAACGCGTGGTTAATGCCATTCCCGGATACGCCTTCGCGCACCTCCAACTGCGATTTGTGGTGGGATGTGAGTCGCGAGGCTTCACAAACGCATTGCGCGAGCACCTGGACGCACATGGGTTTTCAGGCGTCGCACTGGTGCCTTCGCCGCAAGAGCCGATGCCGGCCACTCGACTCGATCCCGAACATCCGTGGGTCCGCCGCGTCGCCGCATCGATCAAAGCGACTACGGGCGCACTACCCGCAATACTTCCGAATCTTGGAGGCTCGCTTCCCAATGATTGCTTCGCCGACATTCTGGGTCTGCCAACGGTGTGGATTCCTCACTCCTATCCATCATGTGCGCAGCATGCGGGCAACGAACACCTTTTGGAAAGCGTCGCGCGCGAGGGCCTGGCAATCATGGTCGGACTGTTCTGGGATTTGGGAGAACCGCATGGACCGAATGAATGCTCAGGGGTGTCGTCGGCCGCCTAGAGGAGCGAATCGGCCAGCCGCGCAACGTTTTGCAAAAGACGGCGGGAAACGGGCCGCGCCGACCATAACGCACTTTCCAAGACCGCACTGTGGCCGATATATCGCTCGCAGAGGGCCGCCAGGCCTTCGACCACAAGGCGGTCATAAGCCAGAAGACTAACCTCGGCGTTGAGCGCGAATGATCGGATGTCCATATTGGTTGACCCGATGAGAGCGACCTCATCATCGACGGTCATGTGCTTTGCATGCAAAAAGCGCCCCGCGTACAGATAGATGCGTACACCCGCCGCCAGCAATTGCGAGTAATACGATTGCTGGGCAAGGTGTGTAACACGCTGATTCGATCGCCCCGGCAAAATGAGCCTTACAGCCACGCCGCGCCGAGCTGCGGCCACGACGGCCTCCAGGAACGGCTCGTCCGGCACAAAATAAGGCGTGGCAATGGTGAATTGCCTGCGCGCGGCATAGATGAGCGCAATCATCAGTTCCTTCGTATTCTCACGGCCGTAGCCAGGGCCGCTAGGGAGCACCTGGGCGATCGTATTGCCGGCTCGAGGTGGCGGCGCCAGAAACGACGTATCAGCCGGCGCCTCGTCGGTCTCGAAGAACCAGTCCGCCAGAAAGACACTCTGGAACTGCGTGACCACCGGGCCGGTCACGCGTACGACCAGTTCCTCGTTGGGACAACCCGGGATCGATTCCGGATCGATTAGGTTCTGTGAGCCGGTGTAGGCGATTTGTCCATCGATGACGACGATCTTGCGATGATTGCGTAGATCGAAGCGTGCGACATTCCGTCGAAAAAGGCCGACCGGAAGCATCGCGTGAACCTCGATTCCATGGGCCCTCAATATCGGCGCGACGTCGCGCAACGCCCCGCGCGACCCTGCCGCATCCATGAGTACCCGACAACTTACGCCGCGCGCGGCCGCGGCGCACAACACATCAGTAATGCGCTTTCCGGTGGTATCGTTTTCGTAGATGTAGTAAAGCAAGTGGATTGAATCGCTCGCCCCTGAAAGGTCGTGCACGAGGCGGGCTAGCGGCTCTTCATAGCCGGACAGCAGGTCGATTTCATTTCCGCCAACTGCTCTGAAGTCGCCCAGTCGTGCGGCCAATTGAACTGCCGCCTGCACGTAGGCGGGCAAGGTAATGGTCGTCGTGTCGGCCGGTGCGGGTATCTTTTCCTGGACAGACCGAATCAACTGCGAAGCTTGGCGCTGCAATGCGATGCGCCGTCGAGGTACGTAGATGCGCCCCACGAGCGCATAAAGAAGAACACCGGGCAGCGGCAGGAAAAAAATCAGGAGCAGCCACGCGCGTGCGGCTGAAGGGCTACGTCTTTGCGGTACATACATAAGCATCGTGAGGCGAATGATCCATTCGCTCGCGAGATAAAGCACAGACCACTGAATATTCGAGAACAGCATTGCTTACTCCGGGCGACAGAACGGACAAGGTAGCTCTTGAATACCAGCCATCGAGAAAACTTCGCGTAATTCGGACTACCAGTCCACGCCTTCAATCTGCAACGCCTGCTGGACGCTGGGACGGCCACGCACCTTCTGCTCGAAGGCAACCAGGGCCGCCCATCGGTCCAGGTCGATACCGACCATGCGGGTCCATTTAATCATGACCCAAAGATGTGCGTCGGCGATCGAGAAATCGCCTCCCAGTAGATAAGGTGCTCGACTCAGGCATGACTCGACGTGCTCGAAGCGTTTGCGTAACCGATCTTTGACCGAGGGCTTGTAGTGAATTGGCGTATCGTCAGCAAACAGTGGCCCAAACCCCTTATGGATTTCGGAGCTGATGAAATTGAGCCACGACAACAGTTCATAGCGCTGTCGGGTGCCGCCCTTTGGCGCGAGCGCCAGATCCGGAACGCAATCGGCGATGTACTGCATGATCACAGGAACCTCGGTCATGTAGGTGCCATCTTCGATCTCCAGGGTAGGCACATACCCATGAGGATTGATCCCCAGATAATTCTTGCCGCTGGCCGTCATACGGCTCGGGAGGTGAACGCGCTCCAAATCAAATGGCAGACGGCTCTCGAGCAAGATGATGTGGGGAGCGAGTGAACACGCCCCTGGGGAATAGTATAGTTTCATGTCGTAAGGTACGCCGCACGTACGTGGGCGCATGGAGAAGGAAGCTGTCGCAGGTCAGAGCCTAACCCGAATCGGCAAAACGCGTTGGATTCCGGTGAGACCAACACGGGTGACATTCTCCCCTGCAGGGACAGGATGGCCGCGCATCTTGTTAAACAGGGGTCTCTCGCATGGTGAGGAACTCCTCGGCCTGGGTGGGATGGATACCGATGGTGGCATCAAGCGCTGCCTTGGTCAGCCCGCAGTTGAGTGCGACTGCGAAACCCTGCACGATTTCGCCCGCATCCGGCCCAACGAGGTGAATCCCCAAGACGCGATCGGACAGATCGTCCACGACAAGTTTCATAAACGTTTCCTCATCGCGTAACGAGAGGGCATGTTTAAGTCCACGAAAGCGGCTTTTGAAAATCTTCAGCCTGTAGCCATGTGTCAGCGCGTCCGCCTCGGACAGGCCGACACTGGCCAGATTCGGATGGCTAAAGACGGTGGTCGCAACGTTGTGATAGGACACGGAGCGTTTTTGGGTTCCGAACAGAAAGTCCGCAACAGCCATACCCTCAGCCAATGCCACGGGTGTCAACCGAATTCGATCAGTGACGTCGCCAATCGCGAAGATCGACGGCACACTACTCTGATAATTCGAGTTGACCTTGACGGCACCGGTGGCGCTCAGGTCGACGCCGAGTTTCTCAAGACCCAATGTCTGAGTATTGGGGAGTCGTCCTGTTGCTAAGAGTACACAGTCCGCTTCAATCGTTTCACCCCCCGAAAGCGTCACACGTCGAGCGGCACCTCGGGGCTCGATCTTGTCGATTCGATTCTCGAGACGCAGGATGACTCCCCTCTTCGTCATTTCAGCCGCCAAGTGCACCGTCAGTTCGGAGTCGAAATTCTTGAGCAACCGTTCGCCGCGGAAGACGAGCGTCGTCTGCGCACCCAATCCATTGAAAATGGACGCAAACTCGACGGCGATATATCCGCCCCCGTAGATCACGATCCTTCCGGGCAATGCCGCGAGATGGAATGCTTCATTCGAAGTGATGGCGTGCGAACTCCCGGTCACCGGCGCGCGCACCGGCTGGCCGCCTGTCGCCACAAGAATATATCTTGCGCCCATGCGCCTATTCTCGACCGTCACGGTATGTTCGTCGGACACACGCCCCAAGCCGCGGACGATGTCGACCTTCGAAGCGCGGAGTCGTTTCTCGTAGAGTCCGTTCAAACGGGAGATTTCGACATCCTTTGCTGCAACAAGCCGACTCCATGAAAAACTGGTTTGGCCGACGTCCCATCCAAAGCCGATGGCATCCTGAAAGTCTTCATGGAAATGGGCGGCGTAAGACAAAAGTTTTTTGGGTATACAGCCCAGATTGACGCAGGTGCCGCCCAGGTCGGCCGATTCGACAATCGCCACGCGCGCACCGAACTCGGCAGCGAAACGCGCGGCGCGCACGCCGCCCGATCCGGCGCCGATAATTACCAGGTCGTAGTCAAAGGTTTCCATGTAAGGCGCGCTTCTGCAGCCGCGTCGACGGCCGCGATCTCAGCGAGGCCACGCTGAGATTCGAAGGGGTCACGGACGGGTACCTCGCCTCTCTCCACTGAGATCAATTGCATTTGTTCGAGACGAGACAGTCGTGCTGGCTTTCCAGATCTCGGCGAAACGCGGCGAGGCGCGCCGCTTTTCGCTGTTCGGGCGAAGGCGGGGGTTGAAGCGATCGCTGCGCGAGAGGCGGGCTCATCGGCACAGGCACGAGAGGCGTCTCGAAGAGCGCCACGGGTACCAGGGGCGAAGGCTGTGCAACGATCTTCTTTTTGCGTTTACGGTTTTGGTTCGTGGACCGGCTTTTGTGCGCTGCCCCTAAAGGGGAATTTTCTTTGGGGAGAGTCGCCTGCGGCACCACCGCCAAGGGATTGAGCGCTGCAGTCAGCGGGACGGACGGCGGGGACGCGGATGAAGCGCTCTCTTGGTGTTGCGGCGGCGGCACGAGAGCGTTCGATGCTGTCGCATTCTTTTGCGGGAGAGCGGCAGGTCCATGGGACGCGGCGCTATCGAGAAGAGGGGATACAGGCGACTGGACGCGATCGAACACGTAAAGTCCTGCAGCCATGGACATGAAGGCTGCAAGCGCGAAGCCTATGGCCCAGCGCGGCGGAGTCGCCAGCACAAGGCGACTGGGCGCTGCGGCCCGAGGCGGCGCAGGATCCTCGTGACTATGAACCGGCAACGTGCCGTGCCAATCGTCGTTCGCGGAGGCCTTCGAGCCTCTTGGGATACCCGAGGTCGCCGGCAGCGGCACAGTCGAAGCGAGCGCGTCCTGTATGTGCTCGGGGTCGATCGGTAAAAAGACGTCGATCAGGGCCGTATCGACCGCAGGTTCCATGTATTTGTATTGCCGCAGGTCAATGCCTAACTCGACAGCATTGTCATAGCGCATGTCAGGATTCTTGGCCAAGCATTTTGCAACGATCTGGACCAGTGCATCGGGAATTGCCGGATTCCAGCGCTTCGGATGGATCGGCTGCTCGTACACGACCTGGGTCATAAGACCGCTTAACGAGGATCCTCCGAAGGGCAAAGTTCCCGTCAGCATTTCGTAGAGCATTACACCCAGCGAAAAAATGTCCGAGCGGCCGTCAACACGCAAACCGAGTCCTTGTTCGGGCGACATGTACTTGGGAGTCCCCATGAAGGTTCCATCTTGGGTTAGCTGGCTGGCGGGTAATTGAGCGATCCCAAAATCGGTGATTTTAAGAAGGCCTGAACGAAGCCGCAGCACATTGGCTGGTTTGATGTCCCGATGTACCACACCGGCCGCGTGAGCCGCTGCGAGTCCGTCGGAAATCTGGAGCGCATAGCGTATGGCGCGGCGAATTGAAAAACGTTGCCGATCCAGCATGGCGCGCAAGGTCTCACCGCGCAAAAATTCCATCGCGATGTAGGCCGTATCTCCGACCTCTCCGAAATCGTGGATGACCACAATATTCGGATGTGAAAGACGGCCCGCGGACTTGGCCTCGGCACGAAATCGTTCGCGGAATTCGGCAAAGTCGGGACCCGTTGGATCCAGCCGTATCGTTTTCAGCGCAACCAGGCGGTCGAGACTCGAGTCAACGGCCTCATAGACCGTACCCATGGCCCCGTGCCCCAATTCCGCCACGATTTCGTAGCGCCCCAATGTCTTCAGACCTGGCAATTGCAGCCCCCCGGAGTCCGCTCACTACCAGGTCATGATACCCGAGGGCTCGCGCCCCCGGTGTGGCATCCGGCGTGCAAATAAGGCAGTTCACGTCCAGCGGCAACGGATTGGAGTCACTCGCGTCGAGTTCGGCTGCGCTCCTATAACGTAAAATCCGGGTCATTTCGCGCTTACCGTTGTGAATACTTCCTGCGATGACGTATTTCAGGGCCTTTCCGGATAGCGCGAAATAGGGGCATGGAGTACAAGATCGATTAGAAGCTCAAATCAAGGTCGGAATCACGCTCCCCGCGACGGGCCCTGCTACCTCGTTGGGAATTCCCCAGCGGAATACGGTCGCGCTCCAGCCCAGGGAAATAGATGGGAAGAGTATCGAGTACTTCATATTGGACGATGCAACCGACACGACGACCGCAGTCAAAAACACACGCACACTCATCACGGAAGATCATGTCGATGTCGCGCTCGGTTCTTCGGTTGCCCCGAATTCCATGGCCATGATCGATGGGGTTTCCGAATTGCAAACCCCGATGATTAGCATGGGCGCCAGCGCGAAAATCGTCGAACCTGTCGATGCCAAACGGTATTGGGTCTTCAAGACGCCGCAAAACGACTCGCTCATGGCCTCGGCGATCGCAGAGCACATGGCCAAAAACAAAATCACCACGGTGGGTTTTATCGGATTCTCGGACGCCTATGGCCAGGACTGGTACACCGAATTCGCGAAAGCCGCCGCGGAAAGACATATCACGATTCTTGGCAACGAGTTCTACGCTTGGGCAAGCCGGATCTTCTCATGCTCGACGAACCGAGCCTTGGCGTTGCCCCGCGAATCGTGCGCGAGATTTTTCGCGTCATATTCGAGTTGCGGGAGTGCGGCACGGCAATCCTTTTGGTCGAACAGAATGCGTGCGCGGCGCTTCAGGTTGCAGATTACGGCTATGTTCTAGAGACCGGTGAAGTTGCTCTTCAGGGAACGGGCGCCGAACTTTTTGCCAACCCACGCATTGTCGAAAGTTACCTGGGGCTGGGTGGAGCGCCCAGTGCTTTTTGAACCCCCTTTCTCACCGGGCAGCGCGCGTCGGGATTCGAAGCGGGGTACTCCAACATCGCGCGTGCACAACGCGGCCGTGGGGCAACGTTGGCGTTGCGGTCACGTCGACAGAACGAGGGCCGAGTCGATCCGAAGGCTCTATAATCCTGCAGTATTCGCAGTAAATTCCTGACCCAGGAGGCCTACTGGACGCCGAAAAAATCTGGCAGCCGTCCTGGGCTGTCATCGAGGCCGCCCAGATCACGGCTTACGTCGAGTGGTTATCGCGTCGACGCGGACTGAGATTTTCAGATTACGACGCGCTATGGCGCTGGTCGGTGACTGACCTTGAAGGTTTCTGGCGTTCGATCTGGGACTATTTCGACGTGCGCAGTCAGACACCTTTCGAGCGCGTCCTAAAAGATCGTCGCATGCCGGGCGCCGAATGGTTTTGCGGAGCCAGCGTCAATTACGTCGACCAGGTGTTTCGCCATTCTGATGTCAGTCGTCCTGCAATTGTGTATCGTGGAGAGACGGGTTTCGAAGGCGAGATCAGTTGGGTCGAGCTGGAGCACCAAGTCGCCGGCATGGCGGCCTCATTGCGGTCGTTTGGCGTTGTACCCGGCGACCGTGTGGTGGCATACCTGCCCAATGTTCCGCAGGCGATTGTCGCCTTCCTTGCTGCGGCAAGCGTTGGAGCGATCTGGTCGATTTGCGCGCCCGACATGGGATCCGTGAGTGTATTGGACCGTTTCAGGCAGATCGAACCCAAGATTCTCATTGCTTCTGACGGTTATCGATTCGGAGGCCGGGCGTTCGATCGTCGTGATGTCGTGGCCACGCTGGTGGCCGAGCTCAACAGTGTCGAGACTTTGATTCTCGTACCTCTACTCGATCCCCATGCCTCTGTGCCCGTTGATCGTAGTACGCACCTGTTCGACGAGCTCACTCGCGGTCGAACCCCGCTCAGATATGAATGGTTGCCCTTCGATCATCCGCTCTGGGTCGTCTATTCTTCGGGGACAACGGGCATGCCCAAGCCGATCGTACACGGTCACGGCGGCGTGTTGCTCGAATCGTTAAAAGGTGTCGTGCTACATAACGACATCGGTCCCAATGACCGCTTTAACTGGTATTCGAGTACCGGTTGGATCATGTGGAATTATCAGGTGGGTGGGCTACTCGCGGGAGCTACACTATGTCTGTACGACGGCAACCCGGCTTGGCCGGATTGGACCCGTCTGTGGCGTTTTGTCAGTGATACGAAGACGACTGTATTCGGTGCCGGCGCGGCATTTTTTTCCTCGTGCATGAAAGCGGGTGTGATAGTTCGAGACATTGCCGACTTGTCACGCTTACGAGCGCTGGGATCGACCGGCTCGCCTCTGGCACCCGAAAGCTACCGCTGGATATACGCCCACGTGCGAAGCGATATCTGGCTTGCCTCGATAGCGGGCGGCACCGACTTCGCCGGAGGGTTTTGGGTCGGAAACATCACACTGCCCATTTATATCGGACAAATGCAGTGCCGCAGTTTGGGGGCTGCAGTGTACGCCTTTAATGAGGCGGGCCAAGCGGTGGAAGATGAAGTCGGCGAGCTGGTTTGCACCGAGCCGTTGCCTTCTATGCCGCTCTATTTCTGGAACGATCCCGAAAACCGTCGCTACCAGGAGAGTTACTTCGACATGTATCCGGGCGTCTGGCGTCATGGTGATTGGCTGCGAATCACCCGTCAGAGGGGCGGTATTATCTACGGCCGGTCGGACGCCACCATTAACCGTCACGGTGTACGCATGGGGACGAGCGAGATCTATCGCATCGTCGAAGCATTGTCTTATGTCGAAGACAGCATCGTCGTCGATCTCGAATATCTCGGGCGCGAATCGTATATGGCGCTGTTTGTCGTGATGCGGGACGGCCAGCGGCTATCCCGGGTGCTCGAAGACGAGATCAAAGGAGCGATTCGCGTCGGCCTCTCGGCGCGGCATGTCCCTAACGAAATCTTCCAGATCGCGCAAGTTCCCCGAACCTTGTCAGGGAAGAAGCTCGAGGTGCCGATCAAAAAACTGCTCCTGGGCCAATCCGCAGAACGCGCGGTCAGTCGGGATTCGATGGTCAATCCAGACAGCCTTGACTGGTTCATCCAATTGGCAACGCAACGGACGCACCAGGACGCCAAGTCATGATCGATCGAAGCATTGGGACGACCCGATCGCCTGTGTGGGCACGAGAAGGAATTTGAAGCCGCTGCCCCTCTAAGGCAAGCCCGCCCCCGGTGTCTCGACCCGGACAGTCTCGATACATCCCTGGCGCAGCGCGCGCGTCTTCGCGGCACGCTTTAAGGGCGCGGTAAGGACGAACAGAGTGCGTCGGTCTTGTCCCCCCAACATGCAAGCGATCGCTTGAGTTTTGACCGGGACACGATGCGTGATATGGCCCTTCTCCTCGACACGTAGTACCTCCGCGCTGGAGGGCGACGCGATCCAGATTGCCCCTTTTGCGTCCAGGCATATGCCATCAGGCGTGGCATTTTCGAACTCAGCCCATATGCGGCGCTCATGCAAAGAGCCGTCCTCCGCGACGCGAAACGCCGTCAGACGCTTGGCCATGGTCTCGGCGACGATGAGTGTTCGTCCGTCGGGGGTAATCACGGTCCCGTTGGGGAAAAGCAGATCGTTTGCAACGATACGCGATGAGCCGTCCGGGTCAACGCGTATCAGTCCCGCAAGCTGGCACGGGGCGTGTTCTTCGAAGTCATAACCGAAGTTGCCGATATAGGCGCGTCCCCGTGCGTCGACCACCATATCGTTACAGTGAAAGCGTGCCAAATGCGCGAGATCGGCCACACGGCTCAATGCGCCATTTTCAAAACATAGAAGCGACCGGTCGAACATTGAGACCACCAACAAGCGCCCGTCGGCCAGCCATCCGAGCCCGGAGGGTTGCGTCGCGAGGGAGAACACTTCTCTGGCACGACCATCGTGACCCAAAGTCATCACCGATTGTCCATGCATGTCGGAAAACCACAGACGTCCTTCGTGCCATCGGGGCGACTCGGGGAAACACAGGCCGTCCAGCACGACTTCGGTGGTGAGATGGGTGACTGAATTCATGGCAAGACTGCGCGCAACAACCAACGGATCGACTCGAAGGGGAGAAAATTGGGCGCCGAGTAGACCGCGAACCGCCGTGAATTTGCGCAATGACTGTTGCGGGCAATGACGCCGGCATGACTAAAGGACGAATCCGCGGCGATCCCGGCAGACGACCCGTTCGGGGTGGGACGCAGCCCAGCTTCAAAATTTAGAATAAGCCTCATCGCCCGTTGCGCCTGAACGTCACCTCCGGCGCAGCCCCCCCGCTGCATAGCCTGCACGGGCGGCCGCCGCAGTGACGAAGCATCCGCAAGCGAGATCGATAACGGCCATGGTCACCGTCCAACCTTTCAGAGTTGCGAGATTGGTCAGCTCGTAAGTACCATAGGTGAAAAGACCAAACAAAGCCCCCAGGACGGCGGCGCGCAGAATTCCATGCGCTGCCACGGCTGGCCGCACGGCGAAAATCACAATCCCGGCGACGAAGAGGATGTAGAACAGCCCTGCCGCGACCCAGTTGGGTTTGATCAGCAGCAGTGTACCTATCTGGGATTGGTCGAAATGTCTCGCGACGATACCGAGCCATGTCGCATCGGCCGTGCAAAAGACAACGAGCGCGACTGCGTACGCGATCACCAAAGTCATCATACGTATCTTCGCATCAGAACAAAACGCATAGAATAGCGCAGAGTTCCCGAGCTCGAACTCACGCGGTGTCTAAGGTCGATGCTCGAGCGATGCAGCCTGCTATACGTCTGCCAACCGCGGCAGGTGGCTCGAGGAAGGGGCCCGGTGCCGAGCATCGATGTATTGTGTGACGCCGATTCTCACCCAGGTCGCGTTAGCAATAAAGGAGCAGCCAATGTCTCACCCAGACGGCGAAATCCTCACGGAACGGCGCGGACCGCTTTTTCTCATTGGCGTAAATCGCCCCGCCAAGTTGAATGCATACACCCCTACGATGATGCGCGAGCTGGCGCAGGCTTATACCGTTTTCGAGGACGATTTGGAGATGCGTTGTGCTGTCCTCTACGGACGAGGTGAGCACTTTACGGCGGGTCTGGACTTGCCATCGATGGCACCTCTCATGCGAAAGGGTGAGTCGGCAGTATCGGGCGCTCTGATCGATCCGCTCGACTTGCGTGCGGCGGATGATGGAAGGCGACGCTCGAAGCCGGTCGTGGCCGCCGTGCGCGGAATTACATACACAATCGGCATCGAACTCATGTTGGCAGCCGACATCGTCGTGGCTGCGAGTGATTGTCGCTTCTCTCAGCTCGAGGTCAAGCGCGGCATCATGGCGATCGGCGGCGCTACCGTGCGAATGGTACAGCGAGCCGGTTTAGGCAACGCGTTGTTGCACCTTCTGACCGGAGACGAATTCGATGTCCAGGAGGCCTTTCGGTTGGGGCTGGTGCAACGCGTCGTCGTACCGGGAACGGAATTAATTGTCGCGATCGAGATCGCCGAAAAAATTGCGGCGCAAGCTCCGCTGGCCGTGCGCGCTACGCGCGCGAACGCAATGCTGGGCGTCGAGCGGGGAGCTAACGCCGCGGCCGAGCAGTTGGCGCAAATCCAAATGCAGCTTGCCAACAGCGATGATGCGCTTGAAGGGGTACGCTCCCTCGCCGAAAAAAGGGCCGCGCGTTTTACCGGAAAATAAGCATCCCAGGCACCAGAGCGATGGTCGCAGCAAAGCGAGCCGCAGAGCTTGGGCCTGAAATAATTTGTTATCGTTTGCAGAGAACCGCTGCGCACGCGAAGGGTCTACCTCGTATACGTTGCGAACAGGCGAAATCCTGGAGTGGCGCCCATGAAGGACGATCGCAAATCAGTTGAATGGCAAGTTGTGGCATGCGGCATGGCGCTGGCATTTCTTTTCGTGGCCGGCTGCGCGAGTTATCCGTCGCATATTGCGACCGGCATGACGCGCCAAGACGTGATCACACGGTTTGGACCGCCGGCGGTGGAATTCAATGACGGCGGCGGAGCGACCCTGATCTATTCAACAGCTCCGATGGGTCAGCTTGCCTACGCCGCGCAACTCGACCCGTCGGGTCGCGTAGTTCACGTCGAGCAGGTGTTGACGCTGCAGAATTTCGCCAATATCCGTGTCAACGAGTGGAACCAAAAAGAAATCCTCGATCATTTCGGGCCTGCAGCGCAGCAACGCAACATCCGCGGTAACCGCGTGTGGGATTACCGATACAAGGAGCAGGGGGTCTACAACTCTCTTTTCACGGTCACGTTTAATGACGCTGGCGTGGTCATTAAGGCTGAGAACGGACCGGATCCGATGTTCGACGGTGGCCATGGCCATGGCCACATTTAGCGGCGCACGCGGGCCTTCGCAAGGAAACCGCTAAATTTCGGTTCGGCGATTCGCGCATCGAAGACCGGTCATGCCGCGATGCACCGATTGATCGCCCGCGACGGCCAATGAATTTCATGGGATCTTTCCTCACGCCATGTTTCAAAGTCACGAAAATCGCGGGCGCGGCTGCACCATTTCCCTGCAGATGCACTGATCACACCGTCCTTTACGCCGAGGCACCATCGATCGTGGGCGGCGCGACGGGTGAACTGTCGTCGAGCGCAGCCGCGACGGCGTCGTCAACGCTGAAGTAACTCATGACACTGTCTGGAAGGCTTTCCAATTTGGCGCGACTTAAAACCTCGATCACGGGCTCCTTGAGCCGCGCCAGAATAAGCCGGCGACCGGAGTGCGCGACATCGTTTGCCAGGAGCTGGAGTGCCTCGATCGCGGTGCCATCCAGGTCGGGAGTTTCTTCGAGTGACAGGACGATCGCACGCACCCCGGGTGCGGCATCCATGCGATGCCTGACTTGGGTCAGCATGCGTTCGGCGTTCGCAAAGAACAGTGGGCCTCGGCCCGCACCACAAGCACGCCTGCCGTCGGCTGTGCATGCGGATGCGATGCGCGGTCAACGAAATCGTGACTCGTACCCAGCCGACCCAGCTCGGCCACGTTCGATTGAGCAAGCCGGCGTAGCATCATCGCCAGGCTGATCGCAACGGCCATTATCAAGCCATTGAGCACGCCGAAAGCGAGGACGGACAGCGCCGCCCCTGTTAGCACCAAGCGATCGCGGTGCCAAAGCAAGTAAGGTTCGAAAACTGCCCAATTCAGGGTTCGACCCACCGCGTAGATCACAATGGCCGCCAAAACTGGCGTGGGTGTTAGCGCGATCATGGGCAATACCGCAAAAACCATCACGAGAACGGCCGCGGCAGCAACTGCTCCGGCCCAGCCCGATAGCGCGCCGGCTGCCTCATTGGCCGATGTCGCAGAATAGCCGGCACCCACCGGCATCCCCTGGAATATCCCCGACGCTAAATTGGCGATGCCCAGTGCCAGCAGGTCACGATTGGGTGAAGTCGCATCGCCGTGCTTGATGGCAAAACTGCGAATCGAACTCGATGACTCTGCATAAAGCACCAGAACCAGGGCGAGCGATAGTTCACCCACGCGAAGCCAATCACCGTGCTCAAGATGTCCAAGTGCCGGCACGTTTAGCGCAATTCGAAACGAACCGACGATCGGCACGCCGTATCGTGCGAGGTCCAGCCAATGAGTCGACGCGATGCCGAGGAATATGACAATCAAAGCACCGGGAACGCGTTTGAATCGCGCTAGCACGATCAGAAGTCCTAAGGCCAGAGCGCCACAGGCGATATCGAACGGATTCCATTGTGGCATTTGTGTCATAAGTCCATAGAGGTAGCGTGGCAGTGGGGCGGCCGCGCCCGATACGCCGAGAAGTACAGGCAGCTGTTTGGCGATGATGACGAGCGCCAAGCCAAAAGCGAAGCCGCGCAATACGGGCTTGGCGATGAAGTCAGAAAGGTTTCCGAAACGCAGGGCCGCAGCCAGCAGAAAGAACGCACCGGTTGCCATGACCAGGATTGCGGCGGCAGCCAAATGCAAGCTGGGATCCCCATGGGCCGCGGCGGCGGCCGCGCCCACAACGGCGGCTGACGACGAGGTCGCAGACACGACAGCAAAACGACTCTTCCCGAATACGGCGTAACACACCAATCCGGCAATGAGGCCGATGATGCCCGCTTGAGGCGGCAGGTTCGCAATCGTTGAGTAGGCCACCGCTTCGGGAAGCAGCAGCCCCGCGATGGAAAGGCCCGCGACGACGTCGGCCATACTGTCGACGCGATGAAATGGGGCCGCACCTACAGCAGTTTCGGCCGATCGGCGGCCGCCAGGATGGCGCGAGTTCGGCTTGCGCTTTTGATAGACCGGCGGCAGCATGGATTCCTATACATCCCGTGATGTCTTTAGCCTGCGATCTTGCGACGAATCCAGGATTCGAAAATCAGCGATACGCCAGGCCAGAAAATTCGGCTAAGTCGCGCTGACCGGCTTGACGCAGCGCCTTCCTGGAAACCCGCGCGAAGAATCGAAGCGTTGACGTTGTGCCACGACAACGGCCGGGCCACCTTAAGACGGTGTTAAGCGGGAATGCTTGGGAAGCATGCCGACCAGCATATCCATTTGGTCGGCCAGAATGTGGCGATTCTCCAGGATCAAGCCTTCCTGCAAAGAAGGGGCATAAGGAACGTAGAACAGTTCCATCTTGGCTTGTTCAGGGGTGCGCGCACCTTTGCGATGGTTGCACCCCATGCACGCCGTGGTCACGTTGCGCCAGACGTCCTTTCCGCCTTGCGACAAGGGCACGATATGATCGCGTGTGAGGTGTCGACTTCCTCGTTTGCCGCAATACGCGCAGATGTATCGGTCACGGATGAAAAGAGCCGAGTTGGTGAGAGCGATTGTCGATTTGCGCCAAGCGTGTGGATTGTTGCCCCGCAGCGCGGCAATGCTACTGATCGTGACCTTCGAGAGTTGTCCGGTGCGTCGACACAGGCCGCCTGTGAAGGTGAACTGGAATTCACCGAGCTGGCGTGCCACGCGGCCGGCCACTTCATGCGTTACCGCCTCCTGCCAGGTCATCCAGGAAAACGGATAGCCACTGGCGTCTAGAGTGAGGATGAGGCGGTCCACGGCGTTACCGCGCAGGCGTATTCGCTCCCTCATCTTTCCAGATCGGTCGCTTTCCCGCGGTTCTGCCAGCACGCGGCGGAAGTGCCGCCGGTGGGGTGACGCGGTCAATGACAAAGCTGTGGGGAGTGAGCATGCGAAACGCCGGTTTCATCAGAGCAACTTCTGAAATGGGGACCATAGGCACTACTTTAATGCAATTCGCCCATTCAAAGTATGGCTGGCGTTGCGATGTGACCACGCCGCAACTCCCACGGCGGCTATGTATGTACGCCTTTGACGACTGCGGCGGGTGGCCGATTCACCAAAAAAATCCCTGCCGCGACGAAGACCAAGGCGATGATGAGTCGCAGGCTTAGGACCTCATGCAGAATGAGGGCACCGAATACCAAGCCGAACATGGGTGTCAGAAACGAGAATGCCGAAACCTTCGTGGCCGAGTAATGGCGCAGCAGCCAAAACCAGCCGAGATAGCTTGCGAAGGCGACAACGACCGTCTGAAAGAGTAGCGACAACCAAGCAAGCGCCGGTAAAGCGATCGACCACCGCTCGCCCGTGACCAGCGAGGTCGTACACAATAAGAATGCGGAGACAGAGAGCTGATAGAAAAGGGTTTTCTCGGGGGTGGCATATGCAAGACGCGTGGCGCGGACCAAAAGCGTCGTTAATCCCCACATCACGGCTGCCAATATCGCCAGCGAATCACCCAGGATCTGGCTGGCCGTGGGAAGCGTGAGGCCCTCCTGAAACGCAAACGCGAGCGCTCCGAAGGCGCAAACGAGGCCGACGGTCTGCAGTCGATTCAGACGTTCGGAAGGCACGAAGTAGGGTAATCCGATGGCCACGACGAAAGGAGCCAAATAAAGAAACACCACCAAACGCGAGGCATTGGTGTGCGGCAAGCCGAGGTAGATGCAGGCAAACTCCGCCGCGAACAACGTGCCCGCTCCCAATCCCGCGACCAGGGTGCCGTCGCGACCGAATAAGGGAATATGACGCGCCCGCGACCAACCCCACACCAACAACATGGCACCGAGCGAACGCACGCCCCCCTGAAACAAAGGAGGCGTACTCGGCAGAATCGCCTTGACTGCAACCTGTTGCAAGCCCCAAAGGGCGCAGCATAGAACAATCACGGCAATGGCTTTCCCGTCGAGGTGGCTTAGACGGACTGCGCCAGTGCGAAGGCGTCGGTTCACCCTTTCGATAGGCCTTCGGCCGCGAGCGCCTCTTGAACCGCCGGACGCTGCGAGATGCGCTGTTTGAAGGCGACAAGCCCTTGCAGGTTGGAGATATCCAGATTCATTCCATCGCACCATCTGAGCATGACGTATAAATAGCCGTCGGCGACGCTGTAGGCATCGCCCATCAAATAGGGCTTCTCGGAGAGCTTCTTCTCGGCGATGGCGAGGCGCTTGGCGATCTTTAGCCGGGCAGCGTTTTTAGCTTCTTCCAGACCCTTAGGGTCGAACAAAGGTCCAAAGGATTTGTGGATTTCCGAATTGATGAAAGTCAGCCACTCCTGAAGTCGGTAACGATCCCCCGATTCTGCGGCAGGCGCGAGTTTTTTGGCGGGCGCACGGTCGGCAATGTATTGCACAATCACCGGCCCTTCAGTCAGCAGCGTACCATCATCGAGTTCCAGGACAGGGACGTATCCTTTGGGATTGATCTCGTTGAAGTCGCGCCCCGAGGCCGTCTTTTTTTGCTTGAGATCGACGCGTTCTGTTTCGAACCTCAGACCAGCCTCGATCAAAGCGATGTGCGGCGAGAGCGAACAGGCGCCAGGCGAGAAATAGAGTTTCATGGGGTTTTTCTCCAGGACAAAGGTGGGGCTAAGGCGCGACGCTGCTATCGCAGGTCGCCGGTTCTGGGCGCAAGAATCTGTCGTTCCGTTCCTGACTTGATGGTGGGCTGATTGTAAGGCGGTCCACGCAAACGTGCTGGACGCGTCTTCTCTGCTAGAGAACGGGGCTGGCCTGACCCGGCGCCTTTTCAGGCACCGGATCGGGAATGCGATAGCCATATCGGACAGCGGTCAGCTGGGCCAGAATCGAGACGGCTATCTCGGGTGGCGTGCGCGCACCATTTTTCAGGCCGACGGGGCCATAGAGTCTATCCAACTGCCGGACGGTGAGATCAAATTCCAACAGACGTTCCCGGCGCTTTTCCTGATTTGCGCGCGATCCGATCGCTCCCACGTAGAAAGCCTCCGATTTGAGCGCTTCCATGAGCGCTAAATCATCGAGTTTTGGATCATGAGTCAGCGCGACAATAGCGGTATGCGCATCGGGCTTTAGGTCCGTCACGGCATCGTCGGGCATATCCCGCAACAATCGTGTGCCGGACAAGTCCCAACCGTTGGCATACTCTTCACGCGGGTCGCACACGGTCACCTCGTAACCCATAGCCTGTGCCATGTTTGCAAGATAGTGCGTCATTTGACCCGCACCGATAATCAAGAGGCGCCATTGGGGTCCATGAAACGTGACCAGATGCGTATCGCTCATGGAAAGCACGTCCGCGCCCGTCGCCGCTTCGAGTTTTACGGTTCCATCGTGCAGGTCAAGCTCGCGTCGCACTCGATGACCTTGTGTCAACTCCTGCAGCAGGTGTTCGAGACCCGAATGCTCACCGATCGGCTCTAGGACCAATTCCAGCGTGCCGCCGCACGGTAGGCCGAATCGATTCGCTTCTTCCGCTGAAATACCGTATTTCACGCGGCAGGGTCGCGCCAGAGCGAGAGACCCCTGACGCACCTTCTCAATGAGATCGTCCTCGATACATCCCCCAGAGACCGACCCCGTAATTTGTCCGTCATCGCAAATTGCAACGACCGAGCCGATGGGACGTGGCGCCGAGCCCCATGTGCGCACAATCGTGCCCATGACAATCCGGTGTCCCTGTGCGCGCCAAGTTTGGAGCTTTCGAAGAACTGCTAGATCAACATTATCCATACTCTTGTGGGGTTGTTGCGCCGCAAAATAGGAGCGCCGGCAAATCAGCGGGGCGTTCGCACCTGAACCACATAAGATGCATCGTAGCCCCAATCCGTTCCGGCTGTATGACGCGCGATCCGAAAACGCCTTGCAGCGCTTTGCAACTTGGGGCTGCGGTCGCATAATGCAATGGCGACTCTCGCCGCAAGGCGCGCATGCTCGCATGTAGGAGTTGTTCCAATCCACCAGGAGGCCGCATGGCTACTACCTTCTCGTTGCGCGTAAATGGCGAGACCGTTACGCAAGACATTGAACCCCATGTATTGCTCGTCGATTTCCTGCGCCAGCGACTTCGTCTTACGGGAACCCACGTGGGCTGCGATACGGCACAGTGCGGCGCGTGCACCGTTCTCATCGATGACCACGCGGTAAAGTCATGCAACATGCTCGCAATCCAGGCTGCAGGGAGTGAGGTGACGACCATCGAGGGCCTGTTGCGGACCGATGGCAGCCTGCATCCCATGCAATCGGCATTTCGCGAATGCCACGGACTGCAATGCGGCTTTTGCACGCCGGGAATGGTGATGAGTTCGATCGACCTCGTCACGCATCACGCGCCGGCCAGTGAGCGCGAGATTCGCGAGCAACTGGACGGTAATTTCTGTCGTTGTACGGGGTACCAGAATATCGTCAAGGCGGTCCAGGTTGGCGCTAAAGCGATGGCTGTGTGAGCGGAGACGACCATGAACGCACGTGAAGGATTGATCGGACAGCGCATCGAGCGGCGCGAAGACGCGCGTTTTCTGACGGGAAACGGGCAGTATACCGATGACATCGTTTTGCCGAACCAGAGTTACGCGTATTTTCTGCGTTCACCATATGCGCATGCACGTATCCGTTCCGTAAAAACCGAGGCCGCACGCCGTGCCCCGGGGGTGCTCGCGGTGTTCACGGGAGCTGACTTCCGCGAGGTCGGTGGCCTGCCTTGCGGTTGGCTGATCACCAGTATCGACGGCAGCCCGATGAAGGAGCCCAAGCATCCGATCCTTTGCGATGACAAGGCGCTCTACGTCGGTGATGCGGTCGCTTTGATCGTTGCCGAGACATACGAGCAAGCCAAGGCTGCGGGCGCAGCGGTCGACGTCAACTATGAGGAACTGACCCCCGTCATCGATGTGGCCCGCGCCAAAAATGCGGGCGCAAGCGTGCACGCGAGCGCTGCGGACAACGTGTGCTATACCTGGGCCGTGGGCGACAAGGCCGCCGTCGACGCTGCCTTCTCCAGTGCTCCTCATGTCACGAGGCTCGAGTTTCGCAATAACCGCCTGATTCCCAACGCAATTGAACCGCGAGCTGCAAATGCGTCGTACAACGCGTCGGACGAAAGCTATACGCTGTATGTCGCCAATCAAAATCCGCACGTCGAACGACTTTTGATGTGTGCGTTCGTTTTGGGTATTCCCGAACACAAGGTGCGCGTGGTGGCACCCGATGTTGGTGGCGGATTTGGTTCGAAGATTTTCCTCTATGCCGAAGAGACGGCATTGGTATGGGCGACCAAGCGGGTCAAGCGACCGATTAAATGGACGGCGGAGCGCAGCGAGTCGTTTCAAAGCGATGCCCATGGGCGCGATCACGCCACGGTCGCCGAGTTGGCGACCGACAAGGCCGGCAAGTTTTTGGCCATGCGTGTGCATACAACCGCCAATCTGGGCGCTTATCTGTCGACCTTTGCTTCGAGTGTGCCAACCATTCTCTATGGGACACTTCTTGCAGGCCAATACACGACACCCAAGATCTACTGTGAAGTGACCGGGGTGTTCACGAACACCGCCCCCGTTGATGCGTACCGGGGAGCCGGTCGGCCGGAGGCGACCTATGTGGTCGAACGCTTAGTGGAAACCGCGGCCCATGAGCTCGGGTTAGACCCGGTGGAAGTTCGACGGCGTAACTTCGTCACGGTCTTTCCCTATGCAACCCCTGTGGGGCTTACTTACGATACGGGAGACTACGACGCCCACATGCGGCGCGCGGTGGAGTTGGCCGATGTGAAAGGTTTCGCCGCGCGGCGCGCCGCCTCTGAAAAGCAGGGACTCAAACGGGGCTTAGGCTATTGCGCCTATATCGAGGCGTGCGGGCTGGCACCTTCCAACATTGCGGGCGCCTTGGGCGCGCGTGCGGGCCTGTTTGAGGCGGCCGAGGTACGCGTTCATCCAACCGGTAAGGTTACTGTCTTCACGGGATCGCACAGCCACGGCCAAGGACATGAAACTACGTTCGCCCAAGTGGTTGCTGACAAACTCGGAATTCCGCTGGAAGACGTCGACATCCAGCACGGGGATACCGCCAAGGTTTTATTTGGCATGGGGACTTATGGCTCTCGTTCCCTGGCGGTCGGCGGCAGCGCAATCTCCAAGGCGGTCGACAAAGTCATTGCCAAGGGGAAAAAGATCGCCGCGCATTTGATGGAAGCTTCGGATGCCGATGTGGAGTTCAAGAATGGAGTCTTCAAAATTGCGGGTACGGACAAGAGTGTGCCTTTCGCGGCGGTGTCCCTGACCGCCTATGTGCCGCATAACTTCCCGCTCGACAGACTGGAACCCGGACTCAATGAGAACGCGTTCTACGATCCCACTAACTTTACTTATCCTGCCGGTAGCTATGTCTGCGAAGTCGAGGTGGATCCGGAAACCGGCCATGTACGAGTCGATCGCTTCACCGCCTGCGACGACTTCGGCAATCTGGTCAATCCGATGATCGTCGAGGGTCAGGTGCACGGTGGAGTGGCACAGGGAATCGGTCAGGCCCTTCTCGAACACGGTATCTATGACGCCGAATCCGGACAGCTGCTGACCGGCAGCTATATGGATTACGCGATGCCGCGCGCGGACGATCTGCCGCACTTCGAGGTTGAAACCGTCAAGGGCACGCCCTGTACGCATAATCCACTCGGGGTGAAAGGATGCGGCGAAGCCGGTGCGATCGGCTC
>Ga0208357_1000233_pt1 | contig 45885 bp, 47 predicted proteins | sample NGESurdeep092012_6_FD_184487 | JGI IMG/M metagenome (GOLD analysis project Ga0208357, IMG submission 184487) | Arctic peat soil microbial communities from Barrow, Alaska - NGEE Surface sample F52-2 deep-092012 (SPAdes) | ecosystem: Environmental > Terrestrial > Soil > Wetlands > Peat ...
CAGCAGTTGGCGATGACACGCGAAAGGGAGGTCCGGCGTTAGTCGGGCCGAACAACTCCGCGAGGAGTGCAGCATGAGTGGACTCACTAGAGATCACTCAGTTGCAACGGTGAAGGCAGTTTGAGTTCACTATCTCAATCCTCCTTCTTTATTGAGGAGAGATAAAGTCCAACCGTGGCGATTTTGGGCTCGTCACCCATTGCCAGAGAAATGGACAAAAGACACGTTCTTCGCACAAAGGTTGTGCGTGAGCACAGAACAAAAGTCATCCAGAAAATGTGTGGATCTTCACAAAAGTCATCCAGAAAATGTGTACGTCGAACTTATACTGGTGACATTGATAGACGAGCACTTCAACCACTTAAGACGTGGAAGAGCGACCCAGCGCGCAAGCCCCTGGTACTGCGGGGAGCACGGCAGGTTGGCAAGACCTGGCTGCTTCAGGAGTTCGGGCGTTCCCACTACGACAACGTCGCGTACGTCAACTGCCAACGGGACCGCTCCGTGGCCTCAATTTTCGCCGGCGATCTTGATCCCGATCGTATTCTGCGCGGTCTCGCGATCGCCGCCGATACCACGATCAACCCGGCGACGACGCTGGTCATTGTCGACGAGATACAAGAAGCGCCAGGTGCGCTGACCTCACTCAAGTACTTTGCCGAGGAACGACCTGACGTGCATTTCACCGCCGCCGGCTCGCTTCTGGGCGTGGCCCTGCGTACCAACGCCTCGTTCCCGGTCGGCAAAGTCAACTTCATCGATCTGCACCCGCTCGACTTCGACGAGTTTCTTCGTGGTATCGGCGACTCACGGCTGGCTGACCTAGTACTCGAGCAGGACTGGCCGCTGATTACGTCGTACGAGGATCGTTTGGTCGAACTCCTGCGTCAGTACATGTTTGTCGGTGGCATGCCCGAAGCCGTCGCTCGTTTCGCCGCGGGTGACTCACTTGACATCGTTCGCGCGCTGCAGCTCGATATCCTGCGCGGCTACGAGAACGACTTTGCGAAGTACGCCGCCGCGAACGTCAGCCGCAGGATCGCCGAAGTCTGGGCGTCGCTGCCCAGCCAGCTCGCGAGAGAAAACAAACGCTTCTTCCTCGGACGAGTTCGCGAAGGTGCACGAGCGCGCGAGTTCGAAGACGCGCTCCAATGGTTGAACGACGCCGGCTTGGTGCATCGAGTGACCCGCTACACCAAGCCAGCCAATCCAATTCGAGCGTACGAAGACGCCAAGATCTTCAAGTTGTTCCTCCACGACGTTGGTCTGCTCGGCGCCCTCGCTGGCCTTGACGATTCGGTACTACTGCAAGGCACTGGAATATTCGACGAGTTCAAGGGTGCACTGACAGAGCAGTACGTGCTCCAGCAGATCATTGCTGCACGGAGCACCGCGCCGATGTACTGGGCGCCTGAAGACGGCAGGGCTGAACTGGATTTTTCCATCGAACGCGCAAGAACCTTGGTGCCCATCGAGGTCAAGGCTGAAGAGAACTTGCAGTCAAAGAGCCTGCGCAGTTACATCGAGCGATTCCACCCACGCGAAGCGTGGCGCTTTTCACTTGCCGACTACCGCGAGCAGGATGACATGACCAACGTGCCGCTTTATGCCATCGGCCCCTGGCTTGACGTCAGACATTCAAAAGACTTCTAATTTTCGCCCCGGTTTTGTGACATCACTGAAGAAAGGTTCGGCGCATCGTGTGCTGAGGGCACCTCTGCGGCGCTGAGTAGACCACGAGCTGGCGCTACGTTGCCGCTCGGGTACGACTTCAGAGTGCGAAGCCTCAGTGCTACTTTAGACGCGGCCCGTTTTCGCGTTCGCATCAACATGCTTACCCAAACGCTGTTACGACGCCTTGACGGCGGCAACGACTTTGGTCAACGTGTCCTTCGCGTCACCAAAGATGAGTGTCGTCTTGGGGTTGTAGAGCAGTTCGTTGTCGATACCAGCAAAGCCTGGTCGCATCGAACGCTTAAGGAACAGCACGTTCTCCGCGAGGTCGGCGTGAATGATTGGCATACCGTAGATCGGCGACGACGGATCGTTCGCCGCAGCGGGGTTCACCGTGTCGTTCGCGCCCACAACCAAGGCCACGTCAGCCGTCGAGAGTTCTGAGTTCGCTTCGTCCATCTCGAGAAGATCCTCATAGGGCACGTTGGCTTCAGCGAGGAGCACGTTCATGTGCCCGGGCATACGTCCAGCAACCGGGTGAATCGCGTAGAAGACTTGAATGCCCTTGGCTTCAAGTACTTCAGCGAGTTCGCGCAACACGTGTTGCGCCTGGGCAACGGCCAGACCGTAACCAGGAATGATCACGACCTTGCTCGCGAATCCAAGCAACACGCTCACGTCTTCTGGAGAGCCCGAACGCACGCTGCGACCCTCGACCCCACCACCGACGCTCGCGGTGATGACCGAGCCGAAGGCTGAGAACAAGACGTTCGAGAGACTGCGGCCCATGGCTTTGCTCATGAGTCTCGTGAGCAAAATACCCGACGCACCGACGAGTGTTCCAGCGACGATCAAGAGATTCGAGCCGAGCGTGAAGCCCGACGCCGCCACCGCAAGTCCCGTGAAGGCGTTAAGGAGAGAAATAAGGACCGGCACGTCGGCGCCACCAATGGGCAACACGAAGGCCACGCCCAATACCAGGGCAACGCCGAGCAGCACCCAGAGCAGCGACGTTGAACCCTGCACCAATATCGTGACGATGAGTCCCAACGCCACGACACCGACCACGGCGTTGATGATCTGCTGACCCGGGTAGGTAATAGGGCGACCCGTCATCAACTCCTGCAACTTCGCGAACGCGATTGCCGACCCGGAGAAGGACACGGCTCCGATCAAGACACCGAGCAACACCTCCAACGTGACGTAGGTCGCGGGGTTGGTGGACTTGATGTGCATGAACTCGGTGATCGACACCAACGCCGCGGCACCACCACCGACGCCGTTAAAGATCGCGACCAACTGGGGCATGGCGGTCATCTGGACGAAACGCGCCGTTGGCACCGCGATAATCGCGCCGATAAACATCGCGAGAAAAATGAGACCCACGTGATGGAGTGCGTGGCCGTCAACGTACTTAAAGAACGTCGCGACAATCGCCACCAACATGCCAAAGGCCGCGACCGCATTGCCGCGACGGGCGTGCTTGGGACTACCGAGACCCTTCAGCGCCAATAAGAACGTCGTGGCGGAGAAGAGATAGAGGAGGTCAATCAGTGTTTCACGACTCATGAAGCAACCTCGTCGGACTTCGTTGGCGGCGTGGCGGGCTTGCGCGCTTTGAACATCTCGAGCATGCGGTCGGTCACGACGAATCCACCCACCACGTTCAAGGTTCCAAGAATCACCGCGAGAAAGCCCAGTACCTCTTCGAGGTTCGTGTTCGCCGAGCCCAGAACGAGCATCGAACCGACGAGAATGACACCGTGAATCGCGTTTGATCCACTCATCAACGGCGTGTGCAAAATGCTCGGCACCTTTGAGATGATCTCGATGCCGACAAAGATGCTCAGCACTAAGACGGTCGCGTACTGCAGCAGCACATTGGTCATTGGGCGCTCTCTTTCACTTCAGGGGTGATGGCGACGTGCGCCACACCGAGTGCCTCGGCGGTTGGCGCGTGATTGACATTGCCCTCGCGCGTCACGGTGACACCGATGACTACTTCGTCGTTCCAGTCCGGACTCAGTACGCCCTTGGCGCCAAAGAGTCCGAGCAACTTCAAGACGTTGTTCGCGTACATGAAACTCGCGTGCGTGCCCATCTCAGAGGGTGGATTAGCAAGTCCAACGACACGAACGCCGTTGTGCTCGACGACTTCGCCGACTTTGGTGAGTTCGCAGTTTCCCCCACCGTCGGCCGCCATGTCGATGATGAGCGAACCTTCGGCCATGGCTTCAACCATGGCGGTCGTCACGAGTATTGGTGACTTGCGTCCCGGCACCGCGGCGGTCGTGATGACAACGTCGGATCCAGCAACTTCACCGAGCAGCGCGGCTTGTTGTTGTTCGCGCTCTTCGGCGGTGAGTTCGCGCGCGTAACCACCGGCCGCGTCGGCGGTGACGCCGAGCTTCACGAACACGGCGCCCGCCGATTCGGCCTCTTCTTTAGCGGCCGAGCGAACGTCGTAAGCGCGAACTCTCGCGCCCAGGCGCTTGGCGGTGGCGATGGACTGAAGGCCAGCCACGCCGACACCCATCACGAGCACTTTGGCCGGGCGAATGGTGCCAGCAGCCGTTGTCAACAGCGGAAAGAAGCGGTCGAAGTACGAGGCGCCCGCCAGGGCTGCTCGGTACCCCGAGACGGTGGCCTGTGAGGACAATGCGTCCATGTACTGGGCGCGCGAAATGCGTGGCAGGAGGTCGAACGAAAGAGCGGTGACCTTGCGGTCGTTCAAGACCTTCACAACGTCGAGCGCTAAGAGCGGTGACAGAAAAGAAAGGTGCAGGCTGCCCTCGGGGATCCGGGACGCTTCTTCGACTGACGGAGGATTAACACGAAGGTTGACATCACCCGAAGCGGCGTCAACGATCGTCGCGCCCGCGGCGACGTAACTTTCGTCGCTGAAGTGCGCGAGATGACCAGCGCCACGTTCAACGTCGACGTGCCAACCGTCAGTAACGAGCGTCTTTACGGCGTCGGGCGTAAGAGCAACGCGCGTCTCGCCAGCGCGCGACTCCTTAGAAAGAGCAATTTTCACCCTCTTGTTCTAGCAGTCGAGCGCCTTACGTTTGACGCCTCAGGGTGTCACTGAAAAAAACTCGATGATCTCGGCGGCGACTTCGTGAGGGGCTTCGATCGGCAACCAGTGCCCGTGACCCTCGAAGCGAACGTAGGTAAAGCCCTGGTCGCAGTAGAGCGCAGAGTTCGTCATCTGCGCTTCACAAAGTGCCGCGTCACCACTCGACCAAAGTCCCAAGACCGGCACTTGCACCGGTGGCAGTACTGGCGGGTCGGCGACAAAAGAAGACGGTGGCAAGTTCGCCCGATACCACAGCAAGTGCGTCGTCATCTGTCCGTCACGCTCGAGCTCGTGAATAATTTCCTCAACGCGAGGATGCCCGGTCCACCGACGCATCGCTTCGTAGTCGTTCTTGCGCAAAAATGCTTCGCCGACGCCTTCGTGAAAGAAGAGCAAGGTGTACCAGCTCTTGATCTGTTGTTCGAGGCCGGCCGAACGAAACGAGGTCGGATGACCGACGGAGAGAACGACGAGTCGCTCAATCAGCTCCGGGAGGTACGTCGCGCTCACCCAGGCGAGGTTCGCGCCCCAGTCGTGACCGACGAGCGTGACCTTGTCATCACCGAGTACGGCGATGATTGCCGCAACGTCGCCAACCAGGTGATGCATGGCGTAGCGCTCGACGTCGGTTGGTTTATCGCTGAGGCCACACCCGCGAAGGTCGGGTACCGCGACGCGGTACCCCGCGGCGACCAGGTCCGCGGCGACGTCGTTCCACAGCGCTGACGTGTCGGGCCAACCGTGCAAAAGAAGGACTGTCGGGCCCTCGCCGTCAACATTGACATTGAGCTGCACGTCGCCATTGGAAACCTGAAGTGACTCCACCGTCGTGACGGTACTCCTAGTAGAACATCACCATGGAAGATTTCGTGACGAACGTCACCTCACCTGTTGGTCCCTGGGCAGTGGTGGGCAACGCCGAAGCAATCTCCGCGATCCACCTGCCGAACCAACGTCGACGAGCGTCAAGGGGCACGCCTCCTCGCGCCGTCGCGCGCGCGGCGAAGCAACTCGAGCAGTACTTCAAGGGACAGCGACGCGACTTTTCGGTGTCGCTCGCAAAGGTCGACGCGACGTCGTTTCAACACGACGTCTGGGACGCGCTCGTTGATATTCCCTACGGCGAAGTTCGCACCTACACAGACGTCGCGATCAGTGTCGATCGACCTCGCGCGTCACGTGCCGTTGGCAACGCCAATCACGCGAATCCATGGCCCATTGTCGTGCCGTGTCACCGCGTGGTGTCCTCGGCGGGACTCGGTGGTTATGGCGGAGGTGACGACGTCAAACGCTTTCTGCTCGACTTAGAAGGCGTGCACTACTAATCCTCGCTCTTTGGGTTGAGGGGGATCTTTCGAAGCGGCATCTCGGCGAGATGACCACGAGTGAACTGCGCCGTGAGAAGCGCACGAGCCGAGCGTTGAGCAACCCAGAGCAACGCCACCGCCGAGGGCGCTTCCACGACAGCGGCCATGATGAAGCTTTCAAAGAAACCACCGTGGCCCGCGGTCGTGACGTCGAACCATGCATCGAGGAGTATCAGTATCGCCGACGCGATTGCGAAGAAGATGAGCACCGCTCGTCGCTTCCACGCGGCCCACGCGGCACCGACGAGCATGAGGATCTCAGCGACGTCGAGTCCCACCCACGCGAGGTCCCAGTGGTGCGCGACGTAGTGGCGAGGCAGTCGCCAGCCGAGATAGATGGTCCAAGCAATTTCGAGTACCGCGCCCGTGATGAGCAGGGTCAATAGTCGGTCGCGCGTTGTCCCCGGCGCACGCAGAGGTGTCACCAACTAGAGCGTAACGCGAACCGGGTTTTGGAGCGCATCGAACATTTGACGAGTTCCCTCGGCGAGTGCTTCGCGCTCGGCGTCAGAGAGCACGTCAAAGTACTTCTCCATCATTGCGCTCGTCAGCTCTTCGGCTCGTACTTTCTTCGCCTCGAGCTCTGGTGTCACCTCGGGTATTTGATCCTCGCTGTAGCCGTGCAGCGTAAAGACGCTCGGGTCCTGTAGGTAGCACGCGGCCACTGGATCAAGTCCGACCTCGTTGACGGCGTGCACGTGCACGCCGCCGCGAAGCTCGCGCAAAAAGATGGTGCCCAAGTACGCCGCGTGAACTGGATTGAGCGGAGCGGGGTACTTCTTGTAGCCATCGACGAGCGGCGACTGTCCCTTCAACGTCGCGTCAACGACCTTGCGCGCGGCTTGACCAAAGCTGGAGAGCACCCCAATGTCGATGCCACCAAAAGTCCTATCGGCGAAGGCGTACGCCGCTTGGACGTAGTCGGCCGCTATGGCCACGGGATCGGCCTTTACCCGCGCCTGTCCCCAAAGAAATTCGATCGTCTTCTCGTCGAAAAACCTGAACACGTCAAAGACGTTGCTCGTCTCAACGTCACCCAACGTTCCGCCTCGTCCAAGTCCGTAGTACTCAAAGATATTGAGGCCGTGCTCTTTGCCTCGCTCGCCCGTAAGTGGATCGAAATAAAAACTCATGCCGAGAACCTGGATAGGGTCCGCGGTCAGGGTCGAAAGTTCGTCGGCGTTCATGAAAAGAGACTCTACGTCTACTCACGCTTGGACGTAGATCCGGCGAGAGGACTCCTGGCAATACCTTGCGGCTGCGCAGTGCGTCGAGCAACCTGTCGGCTTCTTTGGCGACTGCGAGATCTGCGAGAGCGCGGTCGCCAGTGATTTGACAACGTGACGTTCAACAGCCACAGCGTTGAGCACCTACGTTCGGCGACTGGCCGCGCCTCGCCTGATGTCGAGGCCGTTACGGATCTCAGCCGATAATTGAGGGACTAACTCCCCTCTGTACCTCACTTAATCCATAACTGAGGTACAATTGACTCATGGAACCTCAGAAACGCCGACCACGAGGCAGCACCAGTGGAGGCGAGTTCGCCCCCACATCCAACCCCGAGTCGGCGCTCGAACTGGCCGCTTAATCGTTGGTGGCCGCAAGCAGCTCCTGGCCCGCTGCGCGAGATGAAGCATCGTTCTGGACGCCCGATGTAGACATTCCGCACTCGAACCGTGAACGTCGTCAACAAACCGGCCCCTACCTTCGCTCCATTCCGCCGTTCATCACTACGGCAGAACTCGAAGTGTCGGCCAGTCTGGCCGCCGAGATTGAAGAAGCTAGTAACGAGATCGTCCGCTTCGACGCTGAGTTCGGCTCTGTGCTTGGTCCCTACGGGTCCGTGTTGTTGAGAACGGAGGCCGTGTCATCGTCGCGGATCGAACAACTCAGCGCGTCGGCTCGAGCGATCGCGACCGTTGAGACCGGCGTTGGTGGAGCGAGTGGCAACGCCGACGTCATCGTCGCTAACGCCAGGGCGATGCAGACCGCGATCGCCGCGGCGAGTTCACTGGATGAGGCCGCCATTCTGGAGACGCATCGCATCCTCAAGCACAACGATCAACCGTCGATTGCTGGCAAATTTCGCATAGAACAAAACTGGATTGGCCCCGGCGACGCTGGTCCACGACTGGCCAACTTCGTGCCGCCAGCTCACGAACGTGTGCCAGCACTGATGGCCGATCTCGTCACGTTTATGCAGCGCAACGACTTGCCCGTCATTGCCCTTGTTGCTGTCTCGCACGCGCAGTTCGAGACCATCCACCCCTTCATCGACGGCAACGGACGGACGGGGAGAACGCTCGTGCACGCGATCCTTCGTGATCGGGGACTCACTACCGAATCGACGGTGCCTATCTCGGCGGGGATCTTGTCGAACACCGACGACTATTTCTCGGCACTCACGCGGTATCGCTTTGGCGACACCGACGCCATCGTCTCGATGACCGCACGATCATCCGTTCATGCAGTCGGACTCGGCCGTCAACTCATAGGAGAACTCCAAGAAATTCGTCAAGGATGGAACGATGTCGTAAGGGCTCGCAAAGGCGCCGACGCGTGGCGTCTCGCAGACCTGATTATTAGCCAGCCAGTGGTTACGCGAGAACTTATTGCTCAACGACTAGATGTTGGCGAGAACAATGTCGATCGAATCCTTCAGCCATTTGAGGATGCAGGCATCCTGATTAAGACAGGGTCGTCAAGCCGCGGCCGCCGCGTGTGGCGTTCTACAGAGGTGTTAGGCGCACTCGACGCTTTTGGTGAGCGATTAGGGCGTCGAGCGCTCGGGCGTTAAGTGCTTCACGCACTCGGCGCGGTGGCGAAACGCGCCGAGTGCGTGAAGAGAAACAAGTCAGCAACAGCCACTCGCCCTCGCAGGAGCTAGGCAGATCCAGCGCGAACGATTCGATCGAAACGGCAACATGGTGTGTTAATCCAAGAAATTTTGTCGAAACAGGCAGCGTTGAAACCTTCCAGGTGTCGCCATACCTCACCGCAGAAGTTCTCTCGAACAACAACTCGCTCAGAACGATGAGACCCGAGCACGAACCTTTAACTCCAACATGTGGCCAAGGGGCGAAGGGTTCGGCCACTGATAGGCGGAAAGATACGCTTCGAGGGTTTCTACAACGGTGCTGACTACTCGAGGTAGAGATTCCCGTTGGATCCTTCGACGATATTGAGCTTCGTGAGACCGTGCGGCGACGGGCCAACAATGACGTCACCGTTCACCACCTGAAACTCTGATCCGTGACAAGGACACACGATGACCTTTGCCGTGGGCGAATACCCAACGGTGCAGCCCGTGTGGGGACAGACCGCGTCGTAGCCATAAAACTGACCCGCGTCAGTGTGAATCACGATGCCCGGATCGCCATTCGAAGGAATGGTGAACGACGCAGCTTGATTCTTTGGTACTTGACTCGCGGCACCGAGCAACCTTCCCTTCGGCGCGGACGTTCCTGTCGTGGTTGTCGTCGTCGTGGTTGTCGTCGTCGTTGTTGACGGCGAGGTTGGTGACGTGGGACCCGTCGTAGGCGCGGTCGTGGTCGTGGTCGTCGAAGTGCTCCCAATTCCGAGCTGCGTTGATCCGCCAGGTGCTGGTGCGTTGCCAATAATGCGTCCGGCGGCAGCGTCCACTGCGCCGAGCAAGAGCACTGAAGCACCCACGGCGAGAGCCGACGCACTGCCGAGCACGACGGTCCTTCGACGCATGGCATCAATCGACACGGGCGTCACCGTTGGCGCCGACGATCCAAGCAACACGGGACAGGCCGCGGCGTCACAGCTAAGACCGCTACGCGCTGAACATTTGCCACGTGAATAGTTGCCACACAGGGTCCGCACCGTGGCGAAGGGAATCGCCACGAGTTCGGGTGACGGCGCCTTGTTCTCCTTGGCGACTCGAGTGGCGATTCGCCCGTCCATCGAGAGTCGACCACCACCGCCCGCCAAGATGAAGGGCATCCACGCGAAAAAGAAGACAATATCGGCGCCGATGAAATACGGCGATGAGTGAAAGCTCACGGTGAGAAAGAGACTGAAGGAAAGAATCAGTCCACCAATGGCGGCCGCTCTCGTCCAAAAGCCGAGCAACGTACCTATGCCTATGGCCAGTTCGCCCAGCGAGATAAGAATGCCGATAAGTAGGGCGGCGGGTTCAAGATGAACCAAGAGCGCGTGCAGAGGGCTCGTGTGCACTGAACCAATAAGTTGTGCCTGAATTGAGATCGGACTCTTCGCGTTGAAGAAGTTGGGATTGGCCAACTTTTGCAGTCCGGCGTAGATAAACGTCACACCTAAAAAGAGTCGAAGGGGCACGAGTGCCCACTCGGCGAGCGCCCACGCACGCACCGGCGGGTGGAAGCTCAGTGCTTCATTGGCACTGGATCGTTGTGATCCCTTGGTTGGCGTCGGCACGACTCCATCGTCGCACAGCCATGTTGTTAATTTTCCAGTAAGTCCACACTCTTAGCGAAGATTTATCCACCACAATGGAGAGGTGCTCAACGCCTCGATCGTCTCCTTTCTCATTGACAAGATTCAACATCTCTCAGGGGGGCTCGTCTACACGGTCGTCGCGCTGCTCGTCTTTGGCGAAGCGGCACTTTTCATTGGCTTCGTGTTGCCCGGCGAGACCTCGGTGATTGTTGCGGGCGTGGTCGCCAGTCAAGGTCGAGTCAACGTCGTGGTGTTGTGCGCGCTCGTTGTCGTCGCGGCGATTATTGGCGACACGGTGGGCTACGAAGTCGGTCGGCATTACGGCAAGAGCCTCATGACGCTGCCAATTCTCAATCGTCGCCACGTCGAACTCGAACGCGCGCTCGATGGACTGCGACGACGCGGTGTCATCTACGTGTTCGTTGGACGCTTCACGGCGTTCTTGCGCGCCGTGATGCCCGGACTCGCTGGCATGAGCCGAATGCGTTATCGCCGCTTTCTCGCGGCAAACGCGAGCGGTGCCCTCATCTGGGGAGTGAGCTTTACGTTGGTCGGCTACTTTGCCGGCAGCGCACTCACCTCAATTGAGAAGTACTCCGGATGGGCCACCACGTCGCTCTTGGTTCTCATCGTCGTGGCGCTGGTGAGCTATCACTTCATAAAGAAACGTCGCGACGGCGCGTCGGTGGCGACGTGGGAGCTCGAACACCCGAGCGGCGACTCAGAGCAAAGCGCTGAGTAGTTCTCCCGACACGCCCACACGCCACTCGTCACCGCGTTGAACGAGTAGTCCTTCTCGCACGCACGTTGGCCCACTACCTCGCAGCAGCGAGCGTACGTAGAGTTCGTCAACCTCAAGAGTGTTGCGCGCTTCGACCAATTCTTCGGGCGCGCCACTGAGGCTCACGACCGCGCTCGAACGAACGAGTCGCGGTCCGACCACGGGGTCCGAGCGAAGTGCCGCCGTGATCTCTTCAATGTGAGTGGTCGCGAACCGCGCTTCTTGTGGTGCGCCGCGACGCCACGGGGGCGCCGTTCCGAGAAGAAATCCTTTCGCGACAAGTTCATCGCTTTGGGCAAAGACGATGACACCGGCGGCGTCATTTCCAAACCTCGACACGACTCGTCGAGCGTGTTCGATCGCGTGAGGAACAACCCAGGGCAAGAGCCAGGCTTCTTGACCGAGCCACGAAGGCCACACCGCGTCGATGAGTGCGATCGTCACGTCGAGACCGAGCAGACGCGCGTGGCGAATCACGTGGCCGTAACGCTCAAGTACCTCGTCATCGACGCGACCTTGTCGTGGTTCGACGCGTGCCCACTCAATGCTGAGACGTATACCGTCAAAGCCCAGACCCGGTACGAGGTCGAGCACCCTTTCGTAGTTTTGCCAAAGATCGTCCGTCGTACCTGCGCCGGCGTGGCGACCAAGCGCGATCGTTGGTGCGTAACAAGTCATTGGCCCACCGGGACGATCAAAACCGCCCTCGACGGCGTAGCCCTCGAGCGTCACGAAGAGTCGAGGGCGCGTGGTCATCGAGACAGTTTCGCACCTACGCCCGAGATCATCCTCAACTAGCGTCTCTCCCGGTAGCCCGTTGGGCCCATCGAAGGAGACCTCATGGCCGATGAAGTACTGCGCGAACGACGTGGACACGTTGAACTACTCACCATTAATCGCCCCGAAGCACGTAACGCCATTAACCGAGCGACGGCGCTCGCCTTAAGTGACGCCCTTGACGACTGTGAGCGCGATGATGACGTCTGGGTCGTTGTGTTAACCGGAGCGGGCGACAAAGCGTTCTCCGCGGGCATGGACTTAAAGGCCTTCGCCACGGGTGAGTTCCCCATTACCGAAAAGGGCTTTGGTGGCATCACGAAGCGCGACTTCTCTAAGCCCCTGATAGCTGCGGCAAACGGATCGGCCCTCGCGGGCGGCTTCGAGATGATGATCAGTTGTGACATGGTCGTCGCGGCCGACCACGCGAAGTTCGGCATTCCTGAAGCAACGCGCGGCCTCGTCGCGGGCGCCGGAGGACTAATTCGCCTACCCAAGCGAGTCCCACTCACCGTGGCCTACGAGTTAGCGCTCACGGGCGACCCCATTGACGCACAACGCGCCTATGAACTCGGACTCGTCAATCGCGTCGTACCAGGCGCTGAGGTACTCGACGCCGCCATCGCGCTCGCCGAGCGGATTGCGAAGAACGCGCCGCTCGCCGTTCGCACGTCAAAAGACGTGATGCGTCGATCGATCGAGATGAGCGAAGCCAACGCGTGGGTCACCAACGACGAAGCCTTCGCGATGATTGGTCGAAGTGCCGACGCCATGGAAGGCGCGATTGCCTTTGCCGAAAAGCGCGAGCCCAACTGGCAAGGTAAGTAGCTCTTTCTTTGCCCAACGCAGGGTCCTGCGTTTGTCGAGATGTTGGTTGATCTACCAAGAATTGTGGCCTGAACCGCTGAATCAGCAGGTCCAACCATTACGAAATACCTGATCTGGATGGTGAACGTGCCTTGAGGTCGCCTTTCGAGCTGAACCTGAATACTGGAGAATATTCCGGCATTATGATAAGAAAAGTACTATCACTTTAGTCGGGCGGGGTAAAAATGACGACTGCACGACTGGTGCGAGAGGCTCGAAGGGGTTGTGGCCTTACTCAGCGAGCCTTTGCGCAGAAGGCCGGAATCGCACAACCGGCACTCGCGGCCATCGAGAGCTCTGCGCATGACACGCGGGCAGCTTCGCTCGATCGACTAGCTGGCGTAGGCGGCTACCGACTCTTCCTCCTGCCTACCGTGCGATCTTCCGCCGCTAGCTGGGCTGACTACATCTACGAAGAACTCCGGTCCACGCGTCACAGTGAGGGTGCCGCCTTTTGCGCCCTCATCGGTCTCAGTGACGACCTCGAAGCCGTCCCTGGGCCGCTACGGGTTGCCCTCTGTGTCGCAGCACCGCCGCTTTGCGGGGACGTACGCTTTGACGCCGCCATTGCCGCGATAGTGGACCACCACCTAACGAAGGACCTGCTTCCACTTCCTGAGTGGGTTCGCGAGTCTTCGCGAGTTCTGACGGAACCGTGGGCCGTGTCTCCCTACACCGACATCTCCGAAGTGCCAGCCGTCTTCCAACTTCACGGCGTCTTACTAGCCGAAACTGAACTAGCGAGCGCGCGACGTGTCAAGTCGACTACGAATCAATTCTCGATGAAGTAACCGAAATCTCCACCAAACGTCGAACCTTCCTCGCTCAGTGCACGTGGTACACAACGGCTGAGGTAACGGCCGCGCCAAGAACCACCACGGGGAAAGGCGCCTTCGCGAAGAGTAACGCGAGCGCGACGCCAAGTCCCGCGAGTCGGTGATCGATGACGATGCTCGTCTTGTTCACGAGTCCTTCGGCAACGACCAACGCGCTAAGAAGTGAGATCGGTACAAGAGCGTTCACGCGTTGAAGACGCGGATGCGCGAGCCAGCCAGCAGGAATGTAGTAGCCGAGCAACTTGATACCGAAGCACGCAACACTCGTCGTCGCCACGACAACCCACGCGGTTGTTGAACTCATCGCTCTCTCCAACCAAAGACCACAGCAACGAGCACGCTCGCGATAATTGGCACGCCCGCCGAAAGCCACGGCGTCACGAGTATCGCAAAGGCCATGGCGCTCACCGCGACGACACGTAGGTACGTGCTGGTAAGTCGTGGCCAGAGCAGGCCGAGGAAGGCCGCCGGCACCGCAGCATCGAGCCCCCACGCCGCGGGGTTGCCGAGGGCCTTCGCGCCGAGCGCGCCCAGAAGCGTGAAGAGGTTCCAAAAAAGAAAGACACCGGTACCCGTCAACCAGAATCCGTAGCGCATCGCGCGCGGCCCTCGAGGCGTCTGAGCGAGAGCGACGCCCGTTGACTCATCAATCGTGACGTGCGCGGCGAAGAAACGCCGAATCCCCTTTACCTCAACGAGCGGAGCCATCTGCAGCCCATAGAGGGCGTTGCGCGTACCGAGCATGGCCGCTGCCGCGACGGCACTTATCGCCCCGCCACCAGCTGCCATGACCCCTACGGCGGCGAACTGACTGGCCCCGGTAAAGGTGAGGAGTGAAAAGAGGCAGGTCTGGAGCACCGAGAAGCCCGCGGCAATGCCCGCGGCGCCAAATGCCACGCCGTAGGTGCCGACCGTAAAGGCCACGCTGAAGGCGTCGCGCAGAGTGTCTCGAGGCGCTCGCGTCACGATGTCATTCTTAGCGGGCCTGATGAGAGAGCCCAGTGGCGCCGTGGCGCCAGTCTTTGGGCGCACTACTGTTGGCTTTACGCACGTCAAAGGAGAAGACCGTGTTCTTTGGGGAAATTTTAGGACCGGATCTCATCATTGTGGTCGTCGTGGTAGCTGTGCTCGTCTTTGGCGGAGCGGCTATCCCGAAGTTCGCTAAAAACCTTGGTTCGGCCAAAAGTGAGTTTGAAAAAGGATTGAAAGAAGGAAAAGAGGCCGGCAACACAAAGGCCACCGACGCTGCTGACACGAAGGCACCCGAGACCGACAAGTAGTTCTCGTGGACATTATCGAGTTGTCCGAGCGCGCTTGGCGTGGCGAGGATCCTCACCAGCGCGCGAATCCGCTCGGCACCGGTGGCCACATAGCTGAGATTACCGACGGCGTCGTCTTCTTGCCGAACTTTGGCAACTGCAGCGCCTTTGAAACTGACGACGGACTGGTCATGGTTGACACCGGTTCGATCATCACCGCGCAGGTCGTGCATCGAGAGATTCGCTCGTGGAGCCCCAAGCCTCTGCACAGCGCCGTCTTTTCTCATGGCCACATTGACCACGTCTTTGGCGTCGGACCCTTTGATGAGGAGGCCACGACCAACGCCTGGCAACGTCCTCGCGTGCTCGCCCACCATCATCTGCCTCAACGTTTCGAGCGCTACATCATGACCGCCGGCTACAACCAGGTCATCAATCGCCGCCAGTTTGGCGTGGCGAACTTGGAGTGGCCGAGGCAGTACCGCTTTCCCGACGAAACCTACGAGCACGAGCTCGACTTCAATGTCGGCAACAGCGACTTCCACCTCCAGCACGAAAAGGGCGAAACCGACGACGCCACCGTCACGTGGCTCGAAGAGAAGAGCGTGCTCTGCTCGGGTGACCTCTTTATATGGAACAGCCCGAACGCGGGTAACCCACAAAAAGTACAGCGCTATCCCCTCGAGTGGGCTCAGGCGCTTAGGCGAATGGCCGACCTCGACGCGCAGTATTTACTGCCGGGCCACGGTCTTCCCATCTTTGGCAGAGATCGAATCCATCAAGCGTTGAGCGAGACGGCCGAGTACCTCGAAAGCATCGTCGAGCAGACCTTGGCCTTGATGAATCAAGGCGCTCGACTCAGCGACACGGTCTCGAGTGTCAACGTGCCGAGCCACCTCGCGGATCGTCCGTACCTTCAACCTTTCTACGACGAGCCGGAATTTATAGTGCGAAATATCTGGCGGCTCTACGGCGGGTGGTGGGACGGCAACCCTGCTCATTTGCGTCCAGCGAACGACCGCCGACTCGCCGTTGAGATGTGCGAACTCGCCGGAGGACCCTCCACAATCGCTTCTCGGGCGGAAGCGCTTCTGAATAGCGACTCTGACGAGGAAGTACGCCTAGCCGGTCACCTCGCCGAGATGGCCTGGTTGGCTGCGCCCGACGACGAAGGCGTTCAGGCTATTCGCCAGCTCGTGTTTGGCGCCTTGGCGGCGAACGCAACCTCAACGATGTCGCGCGGCGTTTTTCGTTGGGCCGAGCGCGAGACAACGGGCCAGCAGTATTAACCACGGCAACACTTCGTCCAAAGTCCGAACAATCGGCCTCTCGCGAGTAAGTGGGCTGTAAAAGGTGAGTAAGGTTTCCTGCGTGGAACCACCCGCCCTGTCCCCACAGGGAGTCTCAGACCGTACACGCCGCTGGCGGCGCGTGCGCCGAATCGCTGCGCTCCCGATAGCCGCCCTCGCACTCGCTGGATGCAAAGTGCCGACATTTGGTGCGGCGCCCGGCGCTACGACCAGTTCGCAGTCGGTGTACCACCTCTGGCAAGGCTTTTCTATTGGCGCCGTTATCGTCGGCGGCTTCACGCTGATACTCATTTTGTGGTCCGCGATGGCGTACCGTCGCAAGGGCGAGGGCATTCCGAAGCAGAGTCAGTACCACATCCCTCTCGAGATGACGTACACGATCGTGCCCGTGTTGATCGTGCTCGGTCTCTTTGCCGCGACACTCGTCGTTGAGAATAAAGAAGTCGCGCTACCAAAGACTGATGTGACGATCAACGTCAACGCGTTCCAGTGGGGTTGGAAGTTCACCTACCCCGGTCACGACGTCGTTGTCGTGGGCCAGACCACCCAGGACCCCGAAATGGTGATGCCCGTCAATGAGAACGTGCACATCAACCTGACGTCGTCTGACGTCATTCACGGTTTTTACGTTCACGCCTTTAACTTCTCTCGCTACGCGCTGCCGGGCGTCTTGAATCAGTTCACCCTGCGCGCAGTGAACACTGGCACGTATAACGGTCAATGCACCCAACTCTGTGGGCTCTATCACTCGCTTATGGTCTTTCGCGTCAAGGTCGTCAGCCAGTCGGACTACACCGCGTGGCTCTCCAGTCAGGCCAACGCCGCCAACGCCAGCGCCGCCGAAAAAGCCACGAACCAGCAGACTTCGTCTATTACGCCAACGAAGCCTGCGAAGAGCAAGGGAGGTTACTAATGACCGACGTCCTTGATCCGCCGATCATCGAAGAGCCAAGTGGCCACGAAGAGCATCTCGAAGAGCATCTCGGTCCCACGGGAATCGTAAAGTGGATCACGACTACTGACCACAAGGTCATCGGTCTCTCCTATACCGTCACCGCGGTGATCATGATGGTCATCGGTGGTGTGTTCGCCGAGATCATTCGCGCCCAACTCACGTCGCCCAATAACACGTTGGTGTCGCTCGCGCAGTACAACGAGCTCTTTACGATGCATGGTTCGACAATGATCTACCTGTTCATCGGACCCTTCGCCTTCGGTGGGCTCGCGAACATTATCGTGCCCATTCAAATTGGCGCACCGGACATGGCCTTTCCTCGTCTGAACGCTCTTAGTTACTGGCTCTATCTCATGGGTTCAATCACCATGCTTTCGGGCTTCTTCGTTGCCGGAGGTGCCGCGAACTTCGGCTGGGTGGGGTACGCGCCGTTGTCGAACTCGATCAATTCGCCTGGTGCGGGCGCGGACCTCTGGATTGCTGGACTGCTCCTTACTGGCTTCTCCGCAATCTTTACCGGGGTCAATCTCGTCGCGACGATCTTCTACCTACGAGCACCGGGCATGACGATGTTCCGCATGCCAATCTTCACCTGGAACATGTTGGTGACGGCGATCTTGATCTTGCTGGCGTTCCCGGTCCTTACCGCTGGGCTCATCATGCTCTACTGCGATAGACACTTTGGTACCCATATTTACTCCGTCGCGGGAGGCGGCGTACCCGTCCTGTGGCAGCATGTTTTCTGGTTCTGGGGCCATCCGGAGGTCTATATCATCGCCCTGCCGTTCTTCGGGGTCGTGACCGAGATTCTGGCCGTCTTCTCGAAAAAGCCGGTCTTTGGCTACAAGGGAATGGTCTTTGCAACAATGACCATTGGCGCCCTTTCGCTCGGCGTGTGGGCTCACCACATGTTTACGACGGGTGTGGTGCTGTTGCCATTCTTCTCCATCATGAGTTTGCTCATCGCAGTACCGACGGGGATAAAGTTTTTCAACTGGATTGGCACGATGTGGCGAGGGGAAGTCTGGCTCTCCACCGCCATGCTTATGTCCATTGGCTTCTTGATTACGTTTCTCCTCGGCGGCCTGACAGGTATCTACCTCGCGAGCCCACCGCTCGACTTCTTCACCCACGACACGTACTTCGTCGTCGCGCACTTCCACTCCATTGTCATGGCGTTGATGTTGGGCGCCATGGCTGGTTTGTACTACTGGGGGCCGAAGTTCACCGGCTATCTCCTTAATGAGAAGTACGGCAAGATTCAGTTCTGGTTTCTCTTCATTGGTACCCAGGTCTTTACGCTTCCTCAATACCTGTTAGGACTTCGTGGCATGCCTCGGCGCATCGGGGTCTACCCTCTGCACCCCTCGTGGCAGTACTTGAATCAGATCTCGACGGTGGGCGCGGTGCTCGTTGGCATCTCGACGGTCGTGTTCATCGCGAACGTCGCCGTGAGCTGGAAGAAGTACCCCGCCGGCGATAATCCGTGGGACGGACACACGCTCGAGTGGTTTACCACGTCACCTCCGCCTCATCACAACTTCTACCGCCTGCCCCAGATTCGATCAGAGCGTCCGACCTGGGACTACAACCACCCTGGCCACCGTGCCGCCGAACATGGACACGGACACGACGCGGATTCTCACGAAGAGGTGCCCGCGCCGTGAGGACCGAAGCAAAAGTCTTACTGAGCCTCGGCACGTCGTTTGGCGTGATGGTGGTGGTGTACTGGAACTGGGGCCACGAGAACGCCGGCAGCGTGATGATGTTCTCGGGCATGCTGCTGTGCTTCCTTCCGGGTAGTTACTTCTACTGGTGGAGCAGGCGCATGAAGTCGCGCGTCGAGGACGATCCTCAGGCGACGCAGACCCAAGGCGCGGGGATCGTCGGCGCGTTTCCCGGCACGTCGATCTGGCCCTTCACGATGGGCATGGGGGCATTTTTTGTCGTGCTCGCGTTGGTCTTTGGCATCTGGCTCTTGGTCCCAGGACTAGGTCTCATGGTGTGGGCTCTATTCGGCGGCACGGCCGAGGGCCGTCGCGGGGGCAAGCACTAAAGCAGTCGCACTCGTCGAGTGTTCGTGAGTTTTTTTCACGACAACGCCGTGGTTTGTCGATGTTCGCGCGTCTTTAGCAGCGTGTGGATGATGCCTAGTATGGATTTTGCGGTTACCGAGGGACTACAACGAGGAGTTTGAGTGACGGCCCTAGAAAGTTCGACAAAGGTTCAACTAGGGGGGAAACGAGGTGGCCCCGATGAGGCAACCTTGCGTCAAGATCGCTGGTGGATTCAGCCCGTCGTCACGGTGTCCATCCTCACCGCTTTCATTATCTATTCAACCTGGGCGGCTTTTCAAAACAAGTACTACTACGTGGGCGCGAACTTTCATCGTGACTTCATCAGTCCGTTCGACTCACCCTGTCTCGCCGCCGACTGCGTACCTGGATCCAAGTCAGGCTTCGTTATAAGCGGCTGGACTCTTTCGCCAGCGCTGCTCATTTTGATCTTCCCGCTGGGCTTTCGCCTCACGTGTTACTACTACCGACGCAGCTACTACCGCGCGTTCTGGTGGTCACCACCAAGCTGTGCCGTGAGCGACGCGCACAGTTCCTACTCGGGTGAGACGCGCTTTCCGCTTCTCATGCAGAACGCGCACCGCTACTTCTTCTACGCCGGTCTCGTCTTTAACGTGTTGCTCTCCTACGACGCGATTCGCGCTTTTTACCAGCCGGGCCTCGGTTGGGGCGTCACGGTGGGCACGATCGTGCTCGCGCTGAACGCCACGTTGCTCTGGCTCTACTCGTTGTCCTGTCACGCCTGTCGCCACCTCTGTGGTGGACAGGTAAAGAGCTTTAAGGCTCACCCGATTCGTTATCGCTTCTGGAAGTTCGTGACCCCTCTTAACGCCAAGCACATGAACTTCGCCTGGGCCTCGCTCGTGGTCGTCGCTCTGACCGACGTCTACGTGCGACTCGTCGCCTCGGGCGCCATTACTGACTTCAAGCTGTTCTAGGTTTAAGGACCCTTTCGTGAGCGAACCAACGTACGAACACCACGAGTACGACGTACTCATCATCGGCGCCGGCGGCGCGGGACTTCGTGCCGCCATCGAGGCCAGCCAGCGCGGACTCAAGGTTGGCATCGTGACCAAGTCGCTACTCGGCAAAGCCCACACCGTCATGGCGGAAGGTGGCATGGCCGCCGCCATGGGCAACGTGTACCCCGAAGACAACTGGCAGGTGCACTTTCGTGACACCATGCGCGGGGGCAAGTACCTCAACAACTACCGCATGGCCGAACTTCACGCCAAAGAAGCGCCCGATCGCGTGTGGGAGCTCGAGCAGTGGGGGGCGTTGTTCGACCGCACCAAAGACGGCAAAATTCTTCAGCGCGACTTTGGTGGTCACCGCTACGCGCGCTTAGCCCACGTGGGTGACCGCACGGGCCTTGAGCTCATTCGCACCTTGCAGCAAAAAGTTGTCTCCATGGGGACCGACGTCTTCATGGAGTGCAAGGTGCTCAAGCTCGTCCACGACGCCGAGGGCCGCATCGCGGGCTGCGTGGGCTACTGGCGCGCCACGGGTGAGTTCGTGACCTTTCAAGCAAAGACGGTTATCCTCGCGACCGGCGGAGCGGGCAAGTCCTGGAAGTTCACGTCGAACTCGTGGGAAGGTACCGGCGACGGCCACGCAATGGCGCTCTGGGCGGGAGCGAATCTCATCGACATGGAGTGCGTGCAGTTTCACCCCACGGGCATGGTCTGGCCACTCAGCGTGCGCGGACTTCTCGTCACCGAAGGTGTTCGCGGTGACGGTGGGGTGTTGCGCAACTCACTCGGTGAGCGCTTCATGTTCAACTACGTCGCCGAGATGTTCCGCGACGAGACCGCGGACTCAGAAGAAGAGGCCGACAAGTGGTACGACGACCACACCGCCGGCCGTCGCGCGCCCGAACTGCTGCCGCGCGACGAAGTCGCGCGCGCGATCAACGCTGAAGTAAAAGCGGGTCGAGGCAGCCCCCACGGTGGCGTGTACCTCGACATCGCGACGCGTCGCTCGGCTGAGTTCATTCGCCGCCGACTGCCCTCGATGTACCACCAGTTCATGGAGCTCGCGGGCGTGGACATCACGCGCGAAGCGATGGAGATCGGCCCGACGTGCCACTACATCATGGGTGGCGTGCAGGTCAACGCTGACTCACAAGAGACCGTCGTGCCTGGTCTCTTCGCCGCCGGTGAGGTCGGAGGCGGTATGCACGGGGCCAATCGACTCGGCGGCAACTCACTCTCGGACCTCGTTGTCTTTGGGCGCCGCGCCGGCATCGGCGCGGCCGAGTACATCGAGGCGGGTAACTTTGCGACCAGCATGGATCAAAGTGCCGTCGACGCCGCGATCAACGAGGCTCTCGGGCCCTTTGAGAGAAGCGAGGGAGAGAGTCCCTACGACATTCAGCACGACCTCCAAGAGATGATGCAGATCAACGTCGGCATCATTCGAAACGCCGAGGAACTCGACATCGCGACAGAGAAGCTTGAAGAGTTCACTGAGCGCGTCAAGCACATCGCGGTCAAGGGTGGCCGTGCCTACAACCCGGGCTGGAACTTGGCCACGGACCTACCTGCCATGATCAGTCTCTCCAAGGCCGTCACTCGTGGCGCCATTTTGCGCAAGGAGTCGCGCGGAGGACACACCCGCGAAGACTTTCCCAATCCCGACGCGGCGTTGGGCACGGTCAACTTCGCCCAAAGCACTGACGGTGGTAACTGGGACAGTCCCGTCAACGTTGTCGCGTCCCCACTGCTCGTCATGCCCGATGAACTTAAAGCCTTGCTAGAGGAGGCCCACTAATGGCTGAGGTAACCCTGCGCGTGTGGCGCGGCGACTCGTCGGGTGGCGACTTTGAGAACTACACCCTGGAACAGAACGAGGGCGAAGTCGTTCTTGACGTGATTCACCGCATCCAGGCCACTGAGGCGCCTGACCTGGCGTGTCGATGGAACTGCAAGGCCGGCAAATGCGGCTCGTGCTCGGTGGAGATCAACGGCAAACCTCGTCTCATGTGCATGACGCGTATGGACACCCTGCCCGAAGGCCCCGTCACGGTGACGCCAATGAAGACGTTCCCGATCATTCGCGACCTGGTCACCGACGTCTCCTTTAACTACATCCAAGCGGCGAAAGTTCCTGCGCTCATGCCTCCTCCGATGCCCGAGGGAGGGTATCGGATGTTCCAAGAAGACGTCGAGCGCGGACAAGAGTTTCGCAAATGCATCGAGTGCTTCATGTGCCAAGACGTCTGTCACGTCATTCGCGACCACGAAGACAACAAGCAGCACTACGCCGGACCACGTTTCTTCATCCGTTACGCCGAACTCGAGATGCACCCCCTTGACCAGAACGATCGTCGAGACCTCATTCGCGAGGACATGGGACTTGGTTATTGCAACATCACCAAGTGCTGCACCGAGGTCTGCCCCGAGCACATCAAGATCACCGACAACGCGATTATTCCGTTGAAGGAGCGCGTTGTCGATGCGCACTACGACCCCGTGGCGTGGCTCGGGCGAAAGATCCGACGCAAGACCAAGACGTCAGCTGACGACGCGGCAGTACAGCCAGCGCCCTAGCCAGTGGCCGGCTTTCTCAGTGACGAGTGGATGGCCGCGTTGAATGCCACGCTGGCCGCCGCCGAACCGCCCCCCCTGCAAGACCCCAGCAAAGTCTTTCGACTGGTTTTTGAGTTCATCGACGGCTCCAGTCACGCTCCACACGCGCTCACCTTCTGCGTAAGCGCCACTGGCTCCACCGCCGACCTCGGCGATCACCTCGCCGCCGACACCGTCATTCGACTCTCTCACGCCGATGCAGAAGCCCTCACGAAGGGCACACTCGACAGCGCGAGCGCACTGCGTGAAGGCCGGCTCAAGGTCCGAGGTGACGTGCATGCGTTGGTGCCTCTTCTCGCCTGGATGCAGGCCACCAAGTAGCCTCCGCTCAGGTCGTGACCCGATCACGTACGGGCGCTGCGCAGTGCCCAGAACGAGTATCACTCGTGGAACTTTCCCCACGTGAATGTCCCTGTAGGCGCTGTTGTAAGTACGCAGAAGTAATGGCTCGTATCGATCCCCAGTGGGCGTACGCGTTGCCTCGCGTCCTGGAGTCGTTGACTCAGTACTGAATATCGAGCGCGTAGCGTAGGGCGCTATCCAAGGCGGCGCGTTTTGCTGGGCCGAGATGCCCAACTCGTCTGTCCGCCAGCGTGGTTAAGGGAAGTGTCACGATGTTGTCGCACGTGATCACACTTACTTCGAGAAGTCCTTCCCGAGGACCGACTTCGATTTCAGATCGGATGCCGCGGACTGTTCGCGTAATCGGAGCGCAGGTAATGGCCGAGAGAACTTCAATGGCGGCATCTCGAGTCAAGACGCACACAGGACGCCGACCGGCGGGATGTCCCAAATCGGCCCAGATGATGTCACCCCTGGCTACCAATTTGGAATCGTCTCAACCCCAAGACGTCCGGCAACTTCGACAATGACGGGGTCTTGTGGGGTCCAACGGTACGCCGCTTGCAGTTCGACATCGGCGCGGCGAAGTTCCTCGGCATCAAGCACCGCAACCGCTCCCCTGCGTAGAAGTTCCGAACGACTGGTTCCGCGTTCCGCCGCTAACCGATCAAGTCGCGTGACAAGATCGTCGTCCAATTGCACCAGAACTTCACGCCGTCCCATAGTACATATGGTAACACATATGCTCAAAATTCCTACCCGAGCTGACCCTCTCCCGCCTACGAACGGCTCGCCGTAACGACGCAATCATTACTGGTAGCTCAGCACCAGTCGGCCTCGTGCTTGATACAAACACCCAACTACCGAAGGATTTGAAGGAGAGCGGCTGACAAAAGCCAAATTATTGCACAATATATACTGGTACCAGTATAATATGAATATGGACCCTGCGGCACTAATTCTTCAAACACGGACGAACAGTAATTTGACGCAGCACGAATTGGCTCGACGCGCTGGAACTTCTCAGTCGGCGGTGGCCCGATACGAAACGGGCGTTTCATCTCCTTCCGTGAATACGCTCGAGCGTCTGGTGCGCGCGGGCGGAGCCGAACTTACGATCTCTACCAAACCCGCGCCAGCGTCCGACCTTTCTGGCGAGCTACCTACCTTGCTGCGCCACCATCGTTTCGAGATTCTGCGATTGGCTCGACGTGTCGGTGTCACCAATGTCAGAATCTTTGGTTCAGTGGCTCGTGGCGAAAATGACGCGAATAGCGACGTTGACCTTCTCGTCGATTTCGACATTTCGTCCGGACTTCTTCCACTTGTGACGCTAAGCAGGCAGATTTCAGATCTCGTCAGGACCGAAGTCGACGTAACTCCCGCACAGCTTCTGAAAAAGGAGATCGCCCATAGCGCCCTTCGTGACGCCGTGCCGTTGTGAAACGAAGCCCGCGACAGCGACTCGCCGATGTTATCGAAAGGGTGGAAGGAGCTAAGAAGGCTGAGTCATTGCTGGATGAGTACGAGCGTGCGGGTAGAGACATTGCCGTTCCGCTCGACGCGATCCTTTATAACTTGCTCGTTATAGGCGAAGCAGTTACTGCAGTCCCCAACGAGATTAAAGATCGACGACCCGATATTCCTTGGGCGTCCATCACGGGTCTACGAAATATTCTGGCGCACGAATATTTCGACGTGAGCGTGGAAATCATCCATTTGACCCTTGATATACCTCTCGCCCAACTTCAATCGGCGTGCGTAGAACTACTAACTCTTCTCAGCGATTGAAACATTGCACCGATCTAGTCCAACGATGTCATCACGAAGTGAACGCGATCGCGGTCAACGCCCATGAGTACAGAAAAAATTCAACTAATCAGCAAAAGCGAACGAAAGTGAGACGACTAAATAAGACCAAGTGAGCGAACTTCGTCGCGCTCGAGTATCAATTCATCGGTCGTGATCTTGATGCGCTGCGTAGCGAAGTCATCAAGTTCAAATCCTTCTTTGACTTTCCACGAACCGTCGCCGCCCGACACAATCGGAAACCCGAACGTCAAGCCCTCGGGAATGCCGTACTCGCCACTACTGGTGACAGCGATCGAGGCGCAGTCGTTTGGCGCCGTCGTCCCCACGAGGCTCGCCACTGTGTCAATCGCCGCACTAGCGGCCGAAGCCGCCGAACTCAGTCCACGAGCTTCCAGCACGGCCGCACCACGCTTTTGCACGGTGGTGATGAACTCACCCTGTAGCCAGGCGTGACCCGTGATCACGTCGGTTGTCTTCTTGCCACCAATGGTCGAGTTCGCGTAGTCCGGGAACTGCGTGGCCGAGTGGTTGCCCCAAATGGCGACGTTCTTGATGTCATTCACCGAGACGCCAGCCTCCTTCGCCAACTGCGCCACCGCACGGTTCTGATCGAGACGAGTCATGGCGAACCAGCGATCCGCGGGAACTTCGGGTGCGTTCGAGCGCGCGATCAAACAGTTGGTGTTGCAAGGGTTACCTACGACGAGCACGCGCACGTCGCTCGCTGCACTCTTCGCAATGGCTTGACCTTGTGGCTTGAAAATGCCACCGTTCACGCTCAAGAGATCACTGCGCTCCATACCGGCTTTGCGAGGAACGGAACCAACGAGCAACGCCCAGTTGGTCCCGTCAAAGGCGTGGTTGAGATTACTGGTGGCTTCGAGACTGGCCAACAAGGGAAACGCGCAGTCATCAAGTTCCATCGCCACACCGTGGAGCGCGCCCATCGCGGGCTCGATTTCGAGCAGACGAAGTGCGACGGGCGTGTCGGGACCAAAGAGGGCTCCGGACGCAATGCGAAACAGCAGTGAGTAACCAATTTGACCGGCGGCGCCGGTCACGGTCACGTTGACGGGGGTAGTCATGGTGATCCTTCTTCTTAGAGGCGATCGACGATGGCGGCGGCGAACTCAGAACACTTCACTTCGGTCGCGTCGTCCATAAGACGGGCAAAGTCGTAGGTGACGATCTTGTCGGCGATGGTTGCTTCAAGCGCCCTGACGATGTCGTCCGCGGCGTCTTGCCATCCGAGGTGCTCGAACATCAAGACACCTGAGAGCAGCACCGAACCGGGGTTCACTTTGTCTTGGCCGGCGTACTTAGGCGCCGTGCCGTGGGTGGCCTCGAAGATGCCGTGACCCGTGACGTAATTGATGTTCGCGCCAGGTGCGATGCCGATGCCGCCAACCTGTGCGGCCAGTGCGTCCGACATGTAGTCGCCGTTCAGGTTCGTCGTCGCGATGACGTCGTACTCCTTTGGACGGGTCAAGACCTGCTGCAACGCAATGTCGGCGATGACGTCCTTCACGAGAATCTTCGAGCCGGGCTTGCCGTTGCAGTCGTCCCAACCAACAGCGACGTCGTCAAACTCTTCCTTCACTAACTCGTAGCCCCACTTCATGAAGGCGCCTTCGGTGAACTTTTGAATGTTGCCCTTGTGCACCAACATGACCGACTCACGATCGTGACTCACCGCGTACTTAAGCGCCGCGCGAATTAGGCGCTTGGAGCCGAACTCCGAGATTGGCTTAAGGCCGAGACCGCTGTTCTCACGAACGTCCCAACCGAAGGCCTCTTTGACGAAGAGGCGAAGCTTCTCGGCGTCCGCGCTGCCCGCTTCAAGTTCGAGCCCGGCGTAGACGTCTTCGGTGTTCTCACGAAAGATCACCATGTCAACGTCTTCGGGGCGCTTCACTGGTGAGGGAACACCCTGGAACCAGCGAACCGGGCGCAGGCATACGTAAAGGTCCATGATTTGGCGCAGCGCGACGTTCAGTGAACGAAAGCCTCCGCCGATCGGCGTCGTGAGGGGGCCCTTAATGCCGATGAGGTACTCACGAAAGTCAACGACGGTCTGCTCGGGTAGCCAGTCACCGGTCTCGTCAAAGGCCTTCTGGCCCGCGAGCACCTCTTTCCACTCGATGGTTTTAGCGTGCTTCTTCGACGCCGCGTCGAGCACGCTCTTGGCCGCGGGCCAAATGTCCACGCCGATGCCGTCGCCTTCGATGAAGGGAATAATGGGATTGTCGGGGACGTGCAAGACGCCCTCAGCGTTAACAGTTATTTTCTCAGCCATAAGGCCCACTATACGAGGATTCTCAAGGACAACTTTTGGACGCGAACCCTCGCCAGCAGGAGTTACGTAAAGAGTGCGTGATAGATCTCACGCGTTGCCGTCGAGCGATTCAAGGTGTAAAAATGCAGTCCCGGCACGCCCGCCTCGAGGAGCTCTCGACAGAGTTCAGTAGCCGCGGCGATGCCCTCGGCACGAACTTCTTGGGGGCCGCCTCGTGCGTGTGCGGCCTCAAGGCGGGCAATAAGTGCGTCGGGCACTCTGGCACCCATTTGCTCCATGCGCGTGACGCTGTGCAGCGTCGTGACCGGCATAATGCCCGGCAACACTGGCTTTTCAACGCCAAGCTCGGCGAGCTCGCCGACGAGTCGCACCCACTCCTGTGCGTCAAAGAAGAACTGTGTCACGGCGAAGTCGGCGGCTTCGAGTTTGCGGGCCAAGTGCTTGCGATCGCTGGCCAAGTCCCTCGACCGTGGATGTCCCTGAGGGTGCGCGCCCACGCCCACGCAGAACGGGCCGACTTCACGGGCCAACTCGAGGAGTTCGAGTGCGTAGGTGAACTCAGAGGCCACGAGAGAAGGATCATCGGGCAGATCGCCGCCGAGCGCCATCACGTTCACAATGTTCGCATCGGCGTAGTTCTTTAAGAGATCACGCATCTCATCACGAGAATGACCCACACAGATGAGGTGCGCCATCGCGGTGAGATGACCTTCGTGTTGAATCTTCGTCACCAAATCAAAGGTGCGCTGGCGAGACTCTCGTCCCCCGCGGTAGGTCACTGAAACAAAGGAGGGATCGAGATACTCGAGTTCGCTCAGCGTTCGCTCTAAGACCGTGCTCTCTTCGTCGGACTTTGGAGGAAAAAACTCAAAGGAGCGCGTGAGGCCCTGGGCAAGAAGTTCGTCGACGCGCACGGAACTAGTTAGCTCGACCGAAGTCGTCTTCGATTCGCTCGATGTCGTCCTCGCCAAAATACGTACCGTGTTGAACTTCAATGAAGACAACCGGCGTGGTACCGCGATTTTCACAGCGATGTAGTTGACCAAGACCAACGTCGATGCTTTCGCCCGTCTTGACTTCGTACTCCACGCCGTCGAGCGTGACCGTTGCGGTCCCGTTCACGATGAACCAGTGCTCGGCGCGGCGCGCGTGACGCTGGTAGCTCAGGCGCTTGCCGGGCGCGACGACAATGCGCTTGACCTTGTGATCAAAAAGCGTGTCGTCGAGCACGGTGAACGATCCCCAAGGGCGCTCGTCAAATTCGCGTCCGTACTCGTCTTTTATCATCATCGAACCTTCTCGGCAGCTAAGACTGCGTTTCGTAACAGCATGGCACGAGTCATTGGTCCTACGCCACCGAGTCGAGGCGTGATCCAACTCGCCACTTCGTTGACGTCTTCAGCGACGTCGCTGAGCAACTTTCGACCAACGAACGACGTACCCGCGCCAACCACCGCCGCACCAGGCTTTACCATGTCGCGAGTGACGAGGCCCGCCTTGCCGGCGGCGGCGACGACGACGTCGCCACGACGAACAATCGCAGCCATATTCTCGACGCCGGTGTGCACAACGCTCACCGCTGCGTTGCAGTTTGGGCGCCGCATCGCCATGAGTAACGCGAGCGGTCGACCAATAGTGAGACCTCGCCCAATGATCACGACGTGCTTACCCTCGACCGGAACCTGATACGCGGCGAGCAGTTCAACGATGCCGTTGGGCGTGCAGGGCAGTGGCCCCGGTGCGCCCATGACGAGGCGACCGAGGTTCGTGGGATGCAACCCGTCGACGTCTTTTTCTGCTTTCACGCGAAGGAGGACTTCCTCTTCGTTCACGCCCTCGGGAAGTGGAAGCTGCACGAGAATCGAGTGAACGTTGGGATCGTCATTGAAACGATCGACAATCGCCTCAATGTCGCGCTGAGTCGCGCTGGCGGGAAGATGTTCATCGAACGAGCGAATACCAATCTCGGCGCACTCGTCAATCTTCATCTCCACGTAACGCGCGCTCGACACGTCGTCGCCCACGAGGATCGTCCCCAGACCGGGCGTACGGCCCAGCGCTATGAGTCGGTCCACTCGTTCGGCTAGTTCCATCTTGATACGTGCGGCGACGACTTCTCCGTCAAGTAGTTGTGCGCTCATGGTTCTCCTTAGTGGCGAAAATGACGCTCACCCGTGAGCATCATGACGATTCCGGCCTTGTTCGCCGCTTCAATAACTTCCGCGTCGCGCACCGATCCACCCGGTTGCACGACGGCAGTGACGCCCGCGTCGGTGAGCGACTCTAAACCATCGGCGAAGGGAAAGAAGGCGTCGGATGACGCCGCGCCACCGACGGCGAACGCTCCGGCCTTGTCAACGGCGATGTGGGCTGAGACGACGCGTGACTGCTGGCCCGCGCCAATACCCACCGCGACGCCGTCGCGCGCAATGACGATGGCGTTGGACGTGGTGCGCGCACAGACTCGCCAGGCCACCACGAGGTCCTGGAGCTGTTGATCCGTGGGCTGCTTTTTCGTCACGCACTGCCACTCATCAACCGGAACAACGAGCTCGTCGGCGTTTTGCACCAGCGCGCTGTTGCCAAAGGTGCGCACCGAAAAACCAAGAGGTTCGGGCGAAGGAGCGCTCAGTAGCCGCGTGGCTTTTCGTCGAGCGACGAGGATCGCGATCGCTTCGTCACTGAAGCTCGAGGCGATGATGACGTCGGCCTGAGGGCCCGCGGCGATAAGTGTCGCGAGTTGCGCGTCGACCTCGCCGCCAACGGCGACGATGCCACCAAAGGCACTCTGGGGGTCGGCGGCGAGCGACTTCGTAAAGGCCTCACTCAGTGACGTGCCAAGTGCCGCACCCGAGGCGTTGGCGTGCTTGATAATCGCCACGGCCACCAGTCCAGGCGCGTCCTCACTCAGTTCGTGCACCAGTCGCCAGGCCGCGTCAGCGTCAAAGAGATTGAGATACGACAGTGCGCTGCCCGCGTGCTTGGTGACACCATCCCACCACGGCGTCGTGCCCGCAAAGCGATAGCGCGCGCCAATCTGGTGAGGGTTCTCGCCGTACCGAGTGATCTCTGCACGTTCGAGTGAAAGGTGCAACGTCGCGGGCACGACGGCCTCGACGTCGCTCGGCACTTCGCCAATGGCCCCGCCACCGTCGAACCAGCGAACAACCTGCGCGTCGTAGGCCGCCGTGTGCGCAAAGGCCGCTCGCGCGAGTGCGTGACGCGTCGCGTCAGAGAGTGAACCCGTGGCGGTGATCTCTTCTAAGACCGATGAGTACTGCGAGGGACTCGTAACGACGCCCACGTGACGATGATTCTTTGCCGCGGCGCGAACCATCGCGGGACCGCCGATGTCAATGAGTTCAATAGAGGGGTCGCTTGAGAACGGATAGAGATTCGACACCACGAGACTTATCGCGGTGATGTCGTGCTCGGCCAAAGCAGCGACGTGTTCAGGCTTATCGAGATCGGCGAGGATGGCGCCATGAAGTCGAGGGTGCAGCGTTTTTACGCGACCGTCGAGCATCTCGGGAAACCCGGTCACGTCGGCAACGTCCAGATGGGCAATACCGGCTTCACGTAACGCGTTGGCCGTGCCCCCTGAAGCGACGAGGTCAATGCCCACGTCGCTGAGTCCCTGGGCGAGTTCTAGGAGACCGGTCTTGTCCCACACGCTCAGTAACGCTCGCATCTAACTCTCCTCCATGGTGCCAGCGACACTCGCGGGCTCTTTTCCTACGGCCATTGACGCCATCACCCTAGCGATGACCTCGGGATAGAGCGATCGCTCAAGCGTTTTTATCCGCTCGTGCAGCGTCGTCTCGTCATCGTTGGCGAAGACGTCGACGCGACGTTGAGCGAGAATTGGTCCGTCGTCCAGCTCTTCGGTGGCGACGTGCACCGTGCAACCCGACTCACGCACGCCCGCCGCGAGGGTGGCCGCAACCGCGTGCCAGCCCTTAAAGGCTGGGAGCAAACTCGGATGGGTGTTCAAGACACGACCAGGAAAAGCGAGGTGAAAGGTGCCCGTGACAATGGTGCCAAAGCCCGCCATCGCGACGAGGTCGATGCGGTCCTCAAGAAGTAGTCGCGTGAGCTCAACGGTGTAGGCCTCGCGGTCAAAGGACGTGGTAAAGCCACCGAACTTCTCGCGGTCAACGAGCAGCGCCGTGATGCCGGCTTCGCGGGCGACGTCGAGTCCGCGACACGGACGGTCCGAGACAACCAGTGTCACGTCCAGTCCCGCTTCAATCGTGGCTTCAAGAATGGTGCCCGAACCCGACACCAAAACACAGAGACGAACCGGATCCAAGCGCTACATCGCCTTGACGATGTCGACCATCTTCGCGCCCGCCTCGGTGGGATTCAAGCAAACGTGCACACCAGCCGCTGCTAGCGCGTCCATCTTCGCCTGCGCCGTGCCCTTGGAGCCTGAGATGATGGCACCAGCGTGGCCCATCTTTCGTCCCGGAGGAGCGGTGACGCCCGCGACGTAGGCCACGACGGGCTTGGTCATGTTGAGCTTGATCCACTCGGCGGCGCGCTCTTCTTCAGAGCCCCCAATCTCACCGATCATCATGACGGCCTTGGTCTCGGGATCGGCCTGAAAGGCTGCGAGGCAGTCAATAAAGTTCGTGCCCGGCACGGGGTCGCCACCGATACCCACGCACGTCGTCTGGCCAATGCCCTGTGCACTCAGTTCGTGCAATGCCTGATACGTCAACGTGCCAGAGCGCGAAACAATGCCAACGGGCCCGCCCGCGAGAGCAATGTCGCCCGAGGTGATACCGATGTTGCACTTGCCGGGACTGATGATGCCCGGGCAGTTTGGCCCGAGCAGGCGCACGCCGGGGAACTCCTCGACGAGCCGGTTGTAGGTCACGGCCTCGTCGCGCGCGGGAATGCCTTCAGTAATACAGACAATGAACGTGATCCCGCCTTCGGCCGCTTCGATGATCGCGTCCGAGGCGAACTTCGGGGGCACGGACACGAAGGACGCGGTCGCGCCGGTTGCGCCAACGGCCTCTTTCACGGAATTAAAGACGGGAATGCCGTCCACGTCGGTGCCACCCTTACCGGGCGTGACACCGCCGACGATCTTGGTCCCATAATCACGATTGCGCAGTCCGTGGAAACGCCCCTGGCCTCCAGTGATGCCTTGAACAATGACCTTGGTGTTTTCGTCTACAAAAATGCTCATCGTTCGTCCTTAATTTGCTAGCGCCACCGCGCGTCGCGCGGCGTCCAACATGGTGGGTTCAGTAATCAATGCATCGTTGAGGTGCGGTGCCAAAATGGCTCGACCTTCGAGCGCGTTAGTGCCGTCGAGTCGCAGCACGATAGGCGCCTTCATCGTCACACGCTTCAGCGCTTCGAGGACGCCGTTGGCGACCTCGTCGACGCGCGTGATGCCACCAAAGATGTTGACAAAAATTGATTTCACCTTGGGGTCAGCGTTAATGACTTCGAGCGCGGCGGCCATGACGTCAGCGTTCGCGCCACCACCAATGTCCAAGAAGTTGGCCGCCGTGCCGCCGACTTGATTCACCACGTCGAGTGTCGACATTGCGAGTCCCGCACCGTTGGCGATAATGCCCACCGTGCCATCAAGGCCGATGTAGTTAAGGCCTCGTTCTTTGGCCATCTTCTCACGAGGATCTTCGAACTCGCCTTCGCGAAACGCTTCCCACTCGGGGTGACGAAACGACGCGTTCTCATCCAGCGTCACCTTGGCGTCAAGTGCGTGCACTTTGTTGTCGGGCGTGAGAATCAACGGGTTGATCTCCGCTAAGTCGCAGTCACCTTGGGTGTAGCAGTCGTAGAGCTTGACGAGCAGTTCCGCGGCTTGTTCTCTCGCGGCCTCGTCGAGTTGTGCCTCGTCGACCCAACGACGAGCGGTCGCGAGGTCAAGTCCTCGAACCGGGTCAATCGAGAGGAACGAAATGGCCTCGGGGTTCTCTTCGGCGACGACTTCGATCTCCACGCCACCTTGAGCACTCAACATGCCAAGGTGCGTCTTATTCGGACGGTCCAACGTGAATGAGGCGTAGTACTCCTTGGCGATGTCGCTCGAGCGCTCCACCCACACCCGCTTTACGACGTGGCCCTTGATGTCGAGACCGAGAATGTTGCCCGCGTGCTCGCGCACTTCATCGACATTGTTGGCCAGTTTGACGCCGCCCGCTTTGCCGCGACCGCCAACTTTTACTTGCGCCTTTATGACAACCGGGTAGCCCACGTCCTCGGCGACAGCGACGGCCTCGTCAACGGTGTCGGCAATGTCACCAGGTGACACCGCGATGCCGTAGCGCGCGAAGTACTGCTTGCCTTGATACTCAAAGAGGTCCATACACATCTGCTTTCACGTCACTAAGGGGGCCGCCGTACAACGCTCAATATCGGCACATTTCTCCACGGAATCCTATAGGCGCAGGTCGAACACCCCGGAAAGTCAATGCGTCGTCACGTGATTTGCCCGCCCACCGCCCAACGGGGCAACTTGGCGATCCCTCACAGATGAAACCCAAAGAACCCTGATCGCTGCCTAGGCCCGTAATTGATCGTGCTGGAATATCGGCCCGGCCACGTAGCGGTGCTCAAGGCACCGAACCAGTTCGAGGCGACGTGGTCTTATCGCTGTGAGCTACGAACGTGGATCCCCTCCTCAACTCCATGATCATTCCGACGCTTGGCACATGATCGATCGAAGAATACTGGCGAATCCGACTCGGCCCGACCAACGTTTTCAAGTTGGTCGCGTCACCTCTGACGGGTGACGCCAGTAACTCGGTTAATTGACCGAGGGGAAATTCATTCGCAAAGAAGCCCTACGACGCCCCGTCTGCGCCGGTGCTTAGTTTGATCATCCTGGACCAACTACCTAGAAGGCCTTACATTCCAATCTTCAACTATGGCATCCGCCTTCACGAGGGTGACCAGGTATTCCCGATCCGAGGGACTTTCTTCCGTTTCGGCATTGAGTCCACTGTTGATTCGAAGCATGTAGGTGTTGTGAGTGTGAACTTCAGATTCCACACCAAGACCTGACCGTCGGTCTACAGCAACCACCATGACTGCGCGCTTAAGACTTTTCCCTATTCCTTCATTTTGGCGGTCAATGTCCACACCTATCGAGTGGACGTAACAACTCGGGGTATCCGATATTTCAAAGACTGCCACCCCTAGAACTTTTGAGTCATCCACAGCTACCAAAATTTCGACTTCTCCTCTACTAAAGAGAGGAGGAGATTGTCGAATAATCTTTTGAGGTTTGGCTTTCCACTTCGGGCTATAGGGCGAACACCTAAATTTCTTTAGTTGCTCTTGGTCTTCGTCTTCCCTATAAAAGCGAAGGGGCACGGGTGGATCCCCGTACCCCATCATTAAGACTCGAACTTACCTAGATGGCCGGTACGCGGCACTAATTTTCACTGGGCGCACCTTCGCGTCCAATCGTGCAATCGTGGCGCGATAGGCCGGGGAGTCCTTATCCAATTTCGTTTTTGATTTCTTGCTCAGATTCTTCATCACTCACCTACCTTTCTCGATGCTCATGCGATTTGAGTTATTTCTAAACGTCTTGCTGAAGCCAAATTCTTGGCCCTTGCAAGCCCCTCCCGCGCGGCCCCTAGCCACCGCTCAAGAGTCCTTTTGGGGGAACTTTTCCGCCTGTCCAGTAGCCTCGTGAACTACTGCCCAGGCACCTTCGGACGCGTCGCCTTTACGGGATATTTGAGTCACGGCGCCTCCTGCCCAGTGGTCCGGGGAGACAATCCCCTGGCCACAAAATTATAGACACCTATCTTGTAATCAGTCACTACATGACTCATTTACGCAACTCGTTACGTGATCCCCTACGTGCCCCCATCTGTCCATCCACGTAACCCCTTATCAGGCGGTACTAAAGAAAGGTAGTTATGTCGTACTAACCCCAAAACTCCTACCCGTTCACTAAAATGGGCTACGCCCATTTTAGTGAACGGCACCTCTTACTACACACAAAGTCGCCAACTCTATTCGAACTGGGCCGCTACGGTCAGGCGACAACTCCTCTAGGCCGAAGTTCATTGTCACGAGCTCATCGACGACCTATCGAAGCGATGACTGGTATATGCGGATGTTGGCGATGAGGTCCGCGTCTTGCGTCACTACCGGCGGATAGGTCTGGTGTTCGAGCGCATGGAGAAGCACCATAAGTCCACCGACGATTGTCCAATCGACACGAAGGCGCTCCGCTAGCTCCAGCAGTGTTTCCCACAATTCGTCGACGAGATCGCCGAGCGACGGCAGAGTGAGGCGACTATTCAAAGCAAAACCTTCTTGGCCAGATCGTTCAATACGTCGACACCCGAGTGCGCGCTGCGGGCGTCACCATTGTCGAGGAGGCTGGCAGCAAGAGCGGTTCGTCCAGGTCCTTCTGAACCATACGGCCAGAGACCTCTCGGGATCCGGACGTAAGCATCGGCCTTTGAGGCCAAAAGATTGAGACGCAACTCGTCAGCGAGTCGTTCCCAATGCGCGCCAGAGATGTAGAACTCCGGCACCGCCTTGACAACGAGCAAATTCGACATGGACGCTGCGACGTCGAGACCGGTCGGCCACACGCCTTCAGTGTCAGAGAGGCGTGCGATTGCCGCGCGGTGTCCGCTGATCGGACGGCGGTCCTCGCGTCCTCGGAGCGCAGCTCGCCACGTACGCGCGTCACTGCCGTGCAGACGCCGAATATGTGCACGAACTTGACTTCGCGCCACGCTTGAGAGCCCGGCGGCCTTGCCCCCATCGAGCATTTCAAGGAGCGCCCACGCACGTCTTGGCGCGAGTGGCCGACCGGCGCCAACTCGTCGGGCCTCGAGCTCGCTCACGGACTCGGCGGGGACAAGCCAAAAATGTCCGATGTGACGTCCGCGGAGATCACCCGAGCGAAGCATCTTGCGAACATACGATTGATCAACGTTGAGAACCGCGGCAACTTCGCCCACTGACATGTCACTCACGGTGCTCTCTCCTACTTACGCCTTTAGTCCCGAGAACGGGTCTATTCCCGTAATACAGCAGCCGAGACCTCTTATTTCGTCAATAGGCCCGTTTTCGGGTCTATTACCGTAAAAGACTAACGACGTGCGAACTCTTGATACACGACTGCGATCTTGCTCAAAATCAACGTCGCCAGGTGAGTCTCGGACGGTATCAAGTTGCCAGTGACCGTTAGCGGTGTTAAACCTCGCGCCCGTCAAGCGTCGCCTCAAGCCAGATACCAATCTCATCGAGGGACGCGCCGGGCGTGAAGACCCTTGACACGCCAGCCGCTTCGAGCGATGGAATGTCGTCCTCGGGAATAATGCCTCCCACGACGATCAACACGTCCTCTCGACCTTGACTCTTCAGAAGATCCACCACGCGCGGCACGAGCACGAGGTGAGCGCCTGAGAGCAACGACAGTCCAAGCGCGTCGGCGTCCTCTTGGATGACGGCCTGGACGATCTGCTCGGGCGTCTGGTGCAGACCGGTGTAGACGACCTCAAATCCGGCGTCGCGCAGCGTTCGGGCAATGACCTTGGCCCCTCGATCGTGACCGTCGAGTCCAGGTTTGGCGACTACGACTCGGTACGTGCGCTTCATCAGTTAGCAAGCATAGATGGGGTTCAAAGGGTGGAAAATCAGCGACAATCGCTCATAATGACTTCTTAGGTCCCGCGAGTAGCGTTAAATACCATGGTGGCGAGCGAAGCAATTCAACGAGGACCCGCTCGCGCTCTCTTCTCAGCAATGCGCCCGAGGCAGTGGGTCAAGAACGGCTTAATCGTCGTGGCGCCGGCCGCCGCGGGGACGCTCTTGCACGGTGCGATTGCTCGCCATACGATCATTGCCTTTTTGGCGTTTTGCCTCGTGGCCTCAGGGATCTATCTCTTGAACGACCTGCGCGACAAAGAGGCCGATCAGGCCCACCCCACTAAGCGCTACCGCGCCATTGCCGCGGGTCAACTCAGTGCGACAACCGCCGTTGTCGCGGCCATTCTCCTTTTGGTCGTCGGTTTTTTGGTGTCACTCGGCGTTCCTCGACCTGGGGACCTCCTCCTTGTACTGGCGCTCTACGTAGTAATCACACTGGCGTACGTCTACTGGCTGAAGAGCGTGGCGATCATTGAGCTGGGCGCGGTCGCGAGTGGCTTCTTTTTGCGCGCCTACGCCGGAGCGTCGGCGTCGCATCTCTACGTCTCGTCCTGGTTTCTCTTGGTGATCTCCTTTGGCGCACTCTTTCTCGTCGTGGGCAAACGCGCCAGCGAACTAAAGAATGTCGGTGTGGGCTTGACGCGCGACGTGCTCGCTGAGTACACGAGTGAGTTTCTCGGCTCCGCGCTCACGTTGTGCGCCACCGCGGTCGTGACCGCGTACTGCCTGTGGGCCTTTGATACCACCACGACAGGTCTGTCGGCCAATCTCGACGCCACGTTTCCAGTGCGCTTGAGCGTGGTGCCCGTTGTCTTCGCCGTGCTCTTTATTTTGCGTTCTGCCCAAGAGGGTCACGGCGCCGCGCCCGAAGAACTACTGCTGCGCAATCGCACGGTTCAACTCCTTCTTTTGGCGTGGGTGGTGCTCTTGATCTTTGGCGTCTACGAGTGAGCGAGCAGCGACTTTCTGGGTGGGGGCGAACCACCGTCGCTCTGTCAAACGTCGTCAGCTCACACAGTGAGAACGACGTGCTGAGCGAGTTCGCCGCAGGTTCACGCGTCATTGCTCGGGGTCTTGGGCGCAGCTACGGTGACGCCGCCCAACTGAGCGGCGGCGTTGTTGTTGATAATCGAGGATTCGTCGGCATCGGTGACATCGACGAAGACGGCGTCGTCACTCTTGGCGCGGGCGTGTCCTTCGATCAGTTGCTCACCTACGCAATGCCTCGAGGCTGGTTCGTGCCCGTGACCCCAGGAACTCGACAGGTGACGATGGGTGGCGCGCTCGCAGCCGACGTGCACGGCAAGAACCATCACGTCGACGGCTCCTTCGCCAACCACGTTCTCTCGATGCGACTCATAACCCCCGAAGGCGCCTTCACCGTGACGCCCGACGATCACGCGGATCTCTTTTGGGCCACCATGGGCGCGATGGGCCTTACCGGCGTCGTGACGTCGATCACGCTCCGCTTGATCCCCATCACGACGAACCAAGTACTGGTGGACACCGATCGCTACGAAAATCTCGAGAGCGTCATGGCGGCAATGTCTAAAGGCGACGACGACTATCGCTACTCCGTTGCCTGGGTTGACTGCATGACCCGAGGCGCGCACCTCGGGCGAGCCATTCTCACTCGCGGTTCGCACGCCACTGCCTCAGACGTCGACACGTCGTCGCTGAAGGGACCTCGTCATCAACGACTTTCGGTGCCCGTGCAGGCGCCCAGTGGACTGTTGAACAAGTGGTCAGTGGCGGCGTTCAATGAACTCTGGTATCGAAGCGCGCCACGCCACGAAGTCGCCGAAGCCCAGAAACTTTCGACGTTCTTCTACCCCCTCGACGGTATTGGCGACTGGAATCGCCTCTATGGACAGCGCGGCTTCGTGCAGTATCAGTTCTGCGTGCCAGAAAGTGCACGCGCGACGATCGCCGAGGTCATCGAGCGACTGTCCGACTCGCGTCTCACGAGTTTTCTTGGCGTCTTGAAGCGCTTCGGCGCGGCCAACCCCGCGCCACTTTCTTTCCCTCTCGCGGGTTGGACGTTGGCACTCGACATGCCCGTCGGCTCCGCGCGCCTTCCCGGCGTGCTCGATGAACTCGACGCGTTAGTGCTCGACGCCGGTGGTCGTGTCTACTTAGCGAAAGATGCTCGCCTCAGTAGCGCCCACGCGAGGGCGATGTACCCACGACTCGAAGAGTTTCTCGACCTCAAAGCACGAATCGATCCCAAGCATCAACTCACTAGCGACCTCGCACGTCGCCTCGACCTACTAAGGAAGTAAGTAATGGAAAACGCCTTCGGTCAACCCCAGAACGTCGTCGTCTTTGGCGGCAGTTCTGACATCGCGCGTGCCCTCACCAAGAAGCTCTGCGCGGCACGCGCGCGCACCGTCGTTCTCGCCGGACGAAATCGAACGTTGCTCGACGAAGCAGCGGCCGAGGCCCACGAGTACGGCGCGACGAAGACTGACGTCGTGATCTTTGACGCCGAGGACCCCTCGAGCGCGCAACGCACCGTCAGTGAAGCCTTCGCGAAAGTCGGCGATCAGATCGACTTGGTCGTTATCGCGGTGGGGCTCCTCGGCGATCAACACGCCGATGAAGACGACGCCAGCGCCAGTGCGCGCATGATGACCGTCAACGTCACTTGGCCCGTCGCCGCACTGGCCGAGATTCGCCACCGTCTGATAGCCCAAGGCAGTGGACGGATTCTGGTCATGAGTTCTGTCGCGGCGATTCGCGTTCGATCAAACGCCTACCTCTACTCAGGCGCGAAGGCCGGCCTCGATCGACTCTGCCAGGGTCTCGCCCAGTCGTTGGAAGGCACGGGGGTCAAACTACAACTACTTCGCCCTGCCGTGGTGCGCACCAAGATGACGACAGGACTCGCCGAACCGCCCTTTACCACTGGTCCGAACGAAGTGGCCGAGAACGTCATGCGAGGTCTCGCCAGTGGCGACGCCGTGATTTGGAGCCCACCACTCCTGCGCTACGTGTTCGCAATTCTTCGACACCTGCCCCAGCCACTCTGGCGCAAGATCGCCGATCGCTAGGGACTTTTGTCGGTGCCGAGAACAGACCGTAAAGAGCAGTCCCGATTTTCATACGAGGCGTACCAACACAACCTCGTCTCCAACGAGGTCAAGCGGAGCTGAGCCGTACGTTCGATGACTTCCGCCGATGGCCCGTTACACCGTTCCGACATCCTCTGAGCGCCTGTAATCGACCTTTGACAATCGCTCGCGGTCAGTCTGTATACATCTCGTTGAGGCCTACGAGGTGAACAGCAGGTTCACCGGCCGCTTGAGAAACGAGGTCGTGCGCAAAACCTGTTCCTGACACGAGAATCATTTGAGCCTCTTTCGCTCCCGGGAGCAGCATGCGAATGCGCTCAAGTCGACGCAGGTCACCGGTGTTGAGTTCTCGGAGTTTGGCTTCGCCAATCGCCTCGATGACGCGCTGTTGGGGGCCAGTACCCTGGCCAAGCGCAACGATGTCGAGCTCGTGCGCTGAGCGAGTGTCTTTATCGTTGATGACCGTCGTTCCTACAGTGAACACAGACCTGCCCGTACGTTTCTCCGCGGTGCGAAGCACGTGCTCTCGCGCCAATTGCTCGAAATGTGGACCGAGCACCAGTGACGAGAAACTTGATTTCGCGTCGTCCCATGCTTCGGCGCCTCGATGATCTTCAAACAGTGCCGTCCGGGGTTGGCGCACTACTTGGTGGAAGCGAATAGCTGGGTCAGCGATTCGATACACGGGGCGTCGCTGGCGAACAGCGTCGTCGGCTTTTGCAAGAAAGCCCGATCGAACAAGTGCGTCGAGAGGATGAAGCACACTCTGTTGACTTCGACCTAACTGGCTAGCGATCTCTGTTTGTGCACTGCTCCCTCCAGCGACTGCGGCTAACACGGAGAGGTAGAGCGCTCTGTTGTCCATCTCGCGCTGTTCGCCGAGAAGCCATTCGTCCTCACGAAAGAAAGCTGAGGAAGGTGAGAGAACTTCGTCGATGATCCAGGAATCGAGTTCCTCGAGCGACGTAGGCACTGACTGAACAAGCTCACGGTAGCCGGGCGTCCCACCCAGAATTGCGTCGACTCGTACAGCGAGACGCGGGTCTGAGATATCCCAAAAGCGACTCGAGTCGAGGTGGTTGAAAGGACGAATAAGCAGGTTCGTGTGGACTCGGCCACGAAGTGCCCCTTGACCCTCTAGAAGACCTGCCATCACCGAAATGGCTGAGCCGCAAAGGATGAGACGCACGGCGGGCCAACCTTCCTCACTCGATGCATCGACAGCACGTTGGACTATCGAGGGCAGCTCAGAGGAACGTTCGAGGAGGTAAGGAAACTCATCGAGAACCGCCACGGCGGGACCGGTGACAACCGAGCCAGCTCCTCGCCGAGTGGTTCCGAGTGGTGCACTTCCAAGACCTCCACCCATACGTGGAGCGAGTCGGCGAAAGCTTGCGATAGCCTCCTCCCAGTTGTCGAGGGCGAGTCGACCGACTCCGAGATGGCCCCCAATGCGATTGCCAAGTTCAGTGAGCGCCTGGGTCGGCTCGTGTTCGAGCGCCTGGTGATAGAAGCCACGGGTTGCTGCCGCTAGACGTCGCAGTAAGTAGGACTTACCCTGTCGTCGCCGTCCATACACGATGCCGACGCGAAGGCCGGGAGTGGCGTCGGAAACAAAGGCGGATAGTTCGCTCCATTCCTGTTCGCGGTCAAAGAGGTCACTGGGCCGGTCAAGTGGTGCCATGTCGACATAGTACAAGATGAAGTTTGTAAAAGTTAACCTTGTACTTATCTGAACTGAACCGCACGAACGAGCGCTCATTCATTGACTACGGACCGCATGTGTATCCGTTTGGAGTGGTGCAGAACGTCCTCGCTGGACACTTAGTGACGCTTCGAATCCACGCGCGTAGCACGACGAACGAGACAATCTCGAACGCCCTACTTGACGGCGTCTTTCGCGCGAAGGGTCATTGTGTAAAAGTCCCTCGTCCACCAGTTGGCAAAGTAGCGCCCCGGAGGACCGGCCATCGCACTCGCGCCGGCCGAAGAGCCCAACAAGCTCGTGCCATTACTCGCACCGGTTGCCGCGTTCAGTGGACCAGTGAAGGATGAGAACTGCACCCAGTCAGTGTTGATGTCAAGTTCCATTGCTCGGCGCGCCCCGGCGCGCACCAAAAGATTGGCGAGGTCACTGATGGAGAGGCTCGGTCCTCCGACGTAGACGAGCGCGCCGGTCTTCGTGACCCCTAGACCAGAGCGCCACACGTAGAACGCGCCGCCGAGGGTCTTGCCCCACTTCGCGAGATTCGCGTTGGTGAGACCGCCGACGGGCTGGTAATTGTCGACAATGAGATCGAGATTCTGGCGAACGGATTGGACTTGATTCGACATCTTCACGTCGCGGCCCCATTTGCCCACGGTCATGGTGCCGTCCTTAAAGACCACGGCTGACGCCGCTCCGACGCGAAGTCGTTTGATCATCTTGCCCTGGGTGTAGTAGCCGCCGTTAGCGTCTTGCATTCGAAAGCCCGCGTTAAAGGCGGCGGCGAGGTTCACTGAATTTTTCACGGTGATGGGCGCGGTGTACGCATAGGGACCGCCGCCGGGAATCTGCGAGCCCGAGTAGAGCTGGGCCGAGAGCAACGTCGGGTCCATCCACACCACGCCCACGACGTAACTCGTGTGTACGGCGTCGGGACGCACGAACGTTTCGTACATCGTGGGGGTTCCATTGGCGGTCGTGCGGCCCACGATGTGCCAGACACCTTCGCCGGGTTCGGGCGTCGCGGCCGGTGTCGACATCTTCTTCGGCGCCGCCAAATGTTGACCCTTGGGGACCGTGATCGTCGTGGTGCCCGAGCCAAAGGAGTTGACCGGTGGCGCGCCGCCGACCTTGGGTGGATGGAGTTTGTTGTACTCCGTTTCGGCCCAGGTGACGAGTCCGCCCACGCCGTGCTGACGGCCCCACTCGGCAAAACGTGCCTGGAGCGATACGCCGTACCCCTGATTCGTTAAGGCAAAGCCGAGTGTCGTACCGAGGTAGCCCACCACCACGATCGTTACCAGTGACAGCGCGACCAGCGCGCGACGGCGCCAATAGATCATCCGCGACATGCGAAGGCTCTTTGGAGCAGATGGGGGGCGATAGACGTGCCGAGGAGAGTCCACTTAGTACGCAGTCTCGCACCTTCGCGCGGGGCCTCTCCGCGCTCGCGCAGAAATCTTAAAAACGTCTTATGCGCGCCGCAGTGGGGTCATGGCGAGCACCAGGTGTTTTGTCCCGTGTTCGTCGAAATTGACGGCAGCTCGAGTGTGCGAACCCTCGCCCTCGACACGAACCACCGTGCCGAGACCAAAGCGGTCGTGCACCACACGCTCTCCGTTCGTCAGACCTAACTTTTCGGCACCGGTTGAGCGCACCGGCGGCGCCGCGCCCGTGCCAAAGGCCTTGCCGGACGTGAACTCGGTTCCTCGACCGGTAAAGCCATCGTCCTCTGCTGAGAAACTCATCCGTCGCGTCGGCAACGTTGACGACAGATCGGTCACGAGTTCAGACGGTATCTCTTGTATAAATCGACTCGCGATGGCGTCAACGCGTTGGCCCCACATCGTGCGACTCCACGCGTGGGTCAAAATCAAGTAGCGCATCGCGCGCGTGATGCCCACGTAACAGAGACGTCGCTCTTCTTCGAGCTCGGCGTCGTCAGAGAGCGCGCGTCGGTGGGGAAAGATCGTCTCCTCGAGTCCCGTCACGACGACCGCGGGATACTCGAGACCCTTTGCAACGTGCAGGGTCATAAGAGAAATCGCACCCTCGCCACTGCCGAGTTGATCGGAGTCCGCGACGAGCGCCATGCGCTCAACAAAGTCGAGCAACGTGTCGTACTTCGCGGCCGCCGAAGCCAGTTCACCGAGGTTCTCCAACCTCGAATAGGCCTCGTCGGAGTTCTCCGCGCGCAACGCGTCGCCCATGCCTGATTCACGGACAATCGCGTCGATCATCTCCCTCGGACTGAGATCGTTAGCGAGCGCGCGAAGTTCATCGAGCATGAATGAAAACTTGTCCGCACCACTCAGGGCTTTGCCGGTCAGTCCGGCAGCGCTCGCGTAGTGCGACGCTTCGGCGAAGGAGAGTCCGTGCTCGGCGGCGTAGACGCCAAGTTTCGCTTGGGCCGCTTCGCCAATGCCGCGCTTGGGTTCGTTGATGACGCGCCGCGCCGAGGCTTCGTCGCGAGGATTGACGATGAGTCGCGCGAAGGCCAGCGCGTTCTTTATCTCTTTGCGATCGTAAAACCGCATGCCCGACACGACGCGGTAGGGAACATTCGCGCGAAGCATCTCCTCTTCGAGCACGCGACTCTGCGCGTTCGTGCGGTAGAAAACCGCCATCTCGTTCCAGTTGAGACCGTGTTCACTGCGCAGTCGACGTAGCTCGCTCGCGACCCAGCGACCTTCGTCGTACTCATCGCCCGCACGATAGAGAAGGATCTTCTCGCCTTGGTCACCGTCAGTGAAGAGATTCTTCGCGTGACGACTGGCGTTCTTCGCGATGACGGCATTAGCGGCGTCGAGGATTGTCTGCGTGGAGCGAAAATTCTGCTCCAGCAAGATCACCGCGGCATCAGGGAAACGTTGCTCGAACTGCAAGATATTGCGCACGTCGGCGGCGCGAAAACGATAGATGGACTGGTCCGAGTCGCCCACCACGCAAAGGTTGCGGTGTTTTTCGGCGAGCATCATCACCAGTTCGTTCTGCACGCCGTTGGTGTCTTGAAACTCATCGACCAAGAGATACTTAAATCGTTCCTGGTACGAGGCCAGCACGTTGGCGTCAGCCTTCATCATCGCCACGGCGTTGAGTAACAGGTCGTCAAAGTCCATCGCGTTGGCGAGCAGGAGACGCTTCGCGTAGAGCTCGTAGATCTGAGCCATACGTCGGCGCTGGGGATCGTCGCCGTAGGCCTCGGCGTAGGCGCCTGGTGAAAGCATCTCGTTCTTCGCGGCCGAAATCGCCGCGGACACACTGCGCGCAGGTAAGCGCTTCGTGTCGAGGTTGAGCTCTTTCATGATGCGATCAACGGCCGTTTCGGCGTCGCCGGCGTCGTAGATCGTAAAGCCCCGCTCGTAGCCAAGTACGTCAGCGTGCGCGCGAAGCATCCGCAGACACGCCGAGTGAAACGTCGAGACCCACATGCGATCGGCGTCACTGCCCACGAGGTCAACCACTCGTCGACGCATCTCGTCCGCGGCCTTGTTGGTGAAGGTGATGGCCATGATTTCAAAAGGTCGCGCGTCGCCGCTCGCCAAAATGTGAGCGATGCGTCTCGTTAAGACGCGCGTCTTTCCCGACCCCGCGCCGGCGATGACGAGCAGTGGCCCACCGCGTTGGGTGACGGCTTGGCTCTGAGGAACAGTGAGGCCCTCGAGCAGTGACGCGGGGTCGAGGCGCGTCGGCGAATCAGCGGAGTTGTCGTTCCACAAAGACTCGTCAGAGAACGAGCCCCGGCTCACTCCCACTCAATGGTGCCTGGTGGTTTACTCGTGACGTCGAGCGCGACGCGATTGACGCCCTCGACTTCACGAATTAACCGGTTCGCGATCGACTCAATCACCTCGTAGGGCAGACGAGCCCAGTCAGCGGTCATGGCGTCGTCACTCGTCACCGCCCGGATGATGATGGGGTACGCGTACGTTCGTCCATCTCCCATAACGCCCACAGTACGCACGGCCGGTAAC
>Ga0208357_1000234_pt1 | contig 45856 bp, 49 predicted proteins | sample NGESurdeep092012_6_FD_184487 | JGI IMG/M metagenome (GOLD analysis project Ga0208357, IMG submission 184487) | Arctic peat soil microbial communities from Barrow, Alaska - NGEE Surface sample F52-2 deep-092012 (SPAdes) | ecosystem: Environmental > Terrestrial > Soil > Wetlands > Peat ...
TTCCATCAGGGGCGACCCGACTCTAATTCAATGATTAGAGTGCGATTTTCTCCGGCCAGACGGAAGCAAGGTTGCTTCCGTCTGGCCGGATCGCACTCTAGATCCGCTCGATGTCGCTGGCGGCCTTGTCGAGCACACCGGTGATGGCCAGAATTTGCTCCTGGCTGAGCGTGCCCCGGCCGAGGCGAGTCGCCAGCGCTAGGCGCAGATTATGCACCGCGCGGCGGATTTCGGGTGCGCGGCCGCCGCCATAGACTTCGCCTGCTTCCTTTAGCCGGCCGAACACGGCATCGACCTGGGCCTGGTTGTCGGCGAGGAAGGCTTGGCCCTCGGCGGTGATGGTGTAGAGCTTCTTGTTGCCCTCCGCCGCCGCGACCGTGTAGCCCAATTCTTCCAGCATGGTCAGCGTTGGATAGATCACGCCGGGGCTGGGGCTGTAGGCACCGCCGAAGGCCTCCTCGATGGCCTTGATCAGCTCATAGCCGTGACGCGGCTTGTCCGCGACTAGCTTGAGGATGAGATAGCGCAGATCGCCATGATCGAAGAAGCGGCCGGCGCGCATGCCGCGCCAGTGGCCCTGACGGTGGCCGCCGAAGAAACCGTGGGCGAAACGGCGGCCATATTCCTCGGCGCGGTCATGGCCCATGTGATGGTGGTGAAACATGTTGAACTCCTGATTTCGATATAACGAAACTAAGATATATCTAAATCATGTCGATATCAAGAACCATACCGATGGAAATTTTCCCCGATATCAACTCGACTTGCGTAGTGGCACTTTATTGGCTGGCCGCGAACCGCGCGCGGCTGCGGCGCCGCTGGTCTCAGGCGCGGCGAAAGCCGCGGCTCGCCGCGAAGAGCTCGCGCGCATAGGGCGCCGTCAGCGCGCCGCGTCGCAGGTCGGCGGCGGCGATCTGCTCGACGAAACGCCCGTCCTGCATCACCGCCACGCGCTCGCACAGCGCCGCCACGACCGCCAGCGAATGGCTGACGAGAACGAAGGTCATGCCATGCTCGGCCTTGAGCCGCCGCAGCAGCGCGATCACATCGGCCTGGACCGAGGCGTCGAGCGCCGAGGTCGGCTCGTCGAGCAGCAGCAGTTTCGCGTGCAACATCAGCGCCCGCGCGATGGCGACGCGCTGGCGCTGGCCACCCGACAGTTGATGCGGGTAGCGGAAGCGGTGGGACGCATCGAGACCGACATCGCGCAGCGCGCCGAGAATGCGCGCGCTGTCATGGCCAAGCCCTTGTACGATCAGCGGCTCAGCCAGGGCGCGATCCACCGTCTGGCGCGGATGCAGCGAGCCGTAAGGGTCCTGAAATACCATCTGCACGGCGCGGCCAAAGGCACGCGGGCGGCGCTTGCCCTGCGGCTTGCCGGCGATCGCCAGCTCGCCGGTCCAATCCCGATGGAGGCCGGCAATGACCCGCAGCAGCGTCGATTTACCCGATCCCGACTCGCCGACAATGCCGAAACTGTCGCCGTCCGCGACATCGAACGACACGTCCTTGACGACGGCATTCTCCCCATGCCGGGCGGTGAGGTCGCGCGCCGCGATCATGCGTCGAGCGTCAGCCGCGCCGCCAGCAGCTGGCGCGTATAGGGATGCCGCGCGTTGGCGAGGTCGCGCGCCGCCAGCCGCTCGACGATCGCGCCATCCTTCATCACCAGCACCTGGTCGCAAAAGGCGGCCACCAGATCGAGATCGTGGCTGATGAGGATGATGCCCATGCCGCGCCGCGTCACTTCGGCATCGAGCAGCGCCAGCACGCCGCCGGCGACGCTGGCATCGAGCGCCGAGGTCGGCTCGTCGGCGATCAGCAGGTCGGGATCGGGCGCCAGCATCATCGCGATCATGATACGCTGGCCCATACCGCCGGATAGCTGATGCGGGTATCGCCGAGATATCATTTCGGCATCACGGATGCGTACCGAATCGATCAAACGCAGGGCCTCGGCCCGCGCGGAGCGTGCATCCAGGCGGCGATGGGTGCGCAAAGTCTCGGCAATTTGCGCGCCCACGGGCATCGCCGGATTGAGCGAGAAGCGCGGGTCCTGGAGAATGAGGGCGATGCGCCGGCCGCGCACCCGCCGCATGTCGGCGGCAAGCAGGTCGATGCCGTCGAAATCGAGCCGCCCCGCGCTCATCGCCGCACCCGGCGGCAAGAGGCGCATGATGGCGCGGCCGAGCATCGACTTGCCGGCGCCGGACTCGCCGACAATGCCGATGCGCTCGCGGCCCATGGTGAAGCCGACGCCGCGCACCACGGCGCGGTCGCCGATCGTGACGGATAGACCCTCGATGGCCAGCAGGTCGGTCATTTCTGTTTCGGGTCCAGCCAGTCGCGCAACCCGTCGCCGAGCAGGTTGAAGGCGAGGCTCAGCACCGCGATGGCGATGCCGGGCATCGCCGCCACCCACCAATGATCGAGCATGTATTGCCGCCCCGACGCGATCATCGCGCCCCATTCCGGCGTCGGCGGCTGGGCGCCGAGACCGAGGAAGCCGAGCCCCGCCGCGGTCAGGATCACGCCCGCCATGTCGAGGCTCATCCGCACCACCACCGACGGCAGGCACAGCGGCATGATGTGGCGCAGCACGATCCGGAACGGCGAGGCGCCGGCGAGCCGCGCCGCCTCGATGAACTCGGCGCGCCGCAGCGCCAGCGTCTCGGCGCGGGCGACGCGGGCATAAGGCGGCCACGCGACGATGGCGATCGCCAATACCGCATTCTCGATGCCCGGCCCCAGCGCCGCGACGAAGGCCAGCGCCAGGATGAGCCGCGGCAGCGCCAGGAACACGTCGGTGATCCGCATCAGCGCCGCCTCGGCCCAACCGCCGAAATAGCCGGCGGCACAGCCGAGCAACAGCCCGATCGGCGCGGTGACGACCGAGACCAGCACGACGATGCCCAGCGTCACCCGCGCACCGTAAATCAGGCGAGAGAGAATATCGCGCCCCAACTCGTCGGTGCCGAGCCAATGCGCCGCGCCGGGCGGCTGGAGCCGAAGGGCCAGATCCTGCGCCGATGGTCCATAAGGCGCCACCAGCGGCGCGACAATCGCCAGCAGCGCGACGATCAGGATGATCGCCGCGCCGGCCACCGCCATCGGGTGATGCCGGAAGCCGGCGCCGCCGCGATAGAGCCGCCCGAGCCAGGCCTGTCGCCGGGTCGCGGGGGCATCGCTGTCGAGCCACGCCATCATCGCGCGCGCGGGTCCAGCACCCGGTAGAGAATATCGGCGCCGAGATTGACCGCGACGAACATGGCGCCGATCAGCAAGGTGCCACCGAGCACCGCGTTCATGTCGATGGAAAGCAGCGAATTGGTGATGTACTGGCCGATGCCGGGCCAGGAAAATACCGTCTCGGTCAGCACCGACCCTTCAAGCAGCCCGGCGAAGGCCAGCGCGATCACCGTGATCAGCGGCAGGCGCACATTGCGAAAGGCATGGACCCACAGCACGCGGCGGTCGGTGAGACCCTTGGCGCGCGCCGTGACGATGTACTCCTGCCCCAACTCCGCAAGCATGAAGCTGCGCGTCATGCGGCTGATATAGGCGAAGGAGAAATAGCCCAGCACCAGCGCCGGCAGAATCAAGTGCGACAGCGCGCTGCGGAACGCCGCGCCATCGCCGGCCAGCGTCGCGTCGATCAGGATGAAGCCGGTGATTCGCGGCACGAAATCCTCGAACATCGTGTCGATGCGCCCCGGCCCGGCCACCCAGCCGAGATCGGCATAGAACAGGATCAGCGCCATCATGCCGAGCCAGAATACCGGCACCGAATAGCCGAAGAGGCCCAGCAGGCGCAGTACATGATCGGAGAGGCGCCCGCGCCGCGCGGCCGCGAATACGCCCGCCGGCACGCCGAGCAGCACGCCGAGGAGCGTCGCAGTGATCGCGAGCTCGATGGTCGCCGGAAAGAAGCGGGCGAGATCCTGCGTCACCGGATTCTTGGTCAGGGCGGAGCGGCCGAAATCGCCGCGTGCGACGGCGCCAACATAGCGCGCGAACTGTATGTAAAGCGGCCGGTCCAGCCCCAGCTCCCGGCGCACCGCCGCATAGCTCGACGGCGAGGCGCGATCGCCGAGGATCGCCAGCGCCGGATCGACCGGCACCACCCGCGTGATCAGGAAGGTCGCCAGCAACAGACCGAACAGGGTCAGGACGGCGCCCGAAAAAATACGCGCGGCGCGGCTGGCGGCTGTCATGGCGTGAAATAAGGAAAAAATTTGAACCGCCAAGACGCCAAGACGCCAAGGGTGTGACAACCATTCTCCCCTTGGCCCGATTTGGCCCACAGCGCTCCGGTTGGGATTTGGCGAGGCTCCCAAGGTACTTGTCGCTGCGGCAAATGACCGCCTTGGCCGGGCTTGTCCCGGCCACCCACGGATTTTTGCTTTTTTTCGACAGAAGCGACGCGAACGAAGAGGCAAACATAGTCGTGGGTGCGCGGGCCAAGCCCGCGCAAAGCGATTAGCGCGAGTCGAGAAAATCCACAATAACAACCGGTTTTGCTCAACCGGACAGCCGTGGGCTTGGCCGGGGCATCCACGAATAAAGTTGGTGCCGCAATGCGACTTGTCGGTGTTACTGACAAGGAAAAATTTGTGGATGGCCCGCCTTCGCGGGGCAAGGCGATTGTTGTTTCAATGAAACTTCGTGCCGGCATGATCGTAGAAACCGGGACAGGACGATTGTGGCGCTTCGCTTCTGGAATTCTTGGCGTCTTGGCGGTTCAAAATTTTTATTTCTTATTGCTTGACGATACCCGCATAGCGGTCGAATTCGGAGGTCACGCCGATGGTGAAGCCTTTGGTCGTGGCGCGATGGACGGCGACCTCCACCTGCTCGAACAGCATGACATAGGGCGCCGTCGCCATGAAATCGCGTTGCAGCGCTTCGTACATCGCGGCACGCTTGCCGTCGTCGCGCTCCACCAGGGCGGCGGCCATCGCCTTCATCATCGCCGGATCGGACCAGGCATTGCGCCAGGCCGGCGTGCGCACGGTGCTGTCGTCGCCATTGTCGGGATTGAGGATGAAGCCCTCGGCGTTGGAGTGGGGATCGGGATAGTCCGGGTCCCACTGCCCGAGGAAAATATCGTGATGGCGCGCGCGGTATTTGGTCAGCACCTGCTTGCCGTCGCCGGGGATGATTTCGAGCTTGATGCCGGCCTGCGCGAAGCCGGCCTGCATCGCCTGGGCGATTTCCGGCGCCGGCGTCGCGTTATGCACATCCATGGTGACGGCAAAGCCATTGGCCAGCCCCGCCTTTGCCAGGAGGGTTTTCGCCTTGGCGACATCGAATTTATAGGGCTGGTCGGCGATCGCCCCGAGAAAGCCATTCGGCTCGAAGCTCTGATGCACCACCGCCGTGGGGCCGAGAATGGCGTTGTCGATGGCGTCATAATCGATCAGGTATTTCAGCGCCTCGATCACCGCCGGCTTGCGCAGATATTGGTTCTTCTGGTTGAGGCCGAGATAGGTGATGGCGCTCTTGATGCCCTTGTCGAAGGCGAGACCCGGCTTCCCCGCCAGCGCCGCCAACTGATCCTTGTCGAGGTTGCGTGCGTAGTCGATGTCGCCGCGCTCCAGCATCAGGCGCTGGGTCGCGGCGTCCTTGACCTCGCGCACGATGATGCGTTGGGACGCCGGCTTGGCGCCCCAATAATCCGCGACCGCTTCAAGCGAGTAATATTCATTGGGCCGCCACATCACCAGCCGGAACGGCCCGGTGCCGGCCCAATGCGTTTCCAGCCATTGATTGCCGAGATCGTTGCCGACCTGGTGCGCCAGCACGGTCTCGCGATCGACGATGCTGCCCGGCACCGAGGTCAGGCAGAAATAGACGAGGCTCGGCGCCAATGCCTTCGGCAGTGTCAGGCGCAGCGTGTGGGCATCGACCGCGACGATGCTGGTCGCGGCATTGGCCTTGGTCAGGCCGATGGCGTTGAGGATCACCGCCGGCGCCTTGTCGAGCGTCACCGCGCGTTGCAGCGAGAACGCCGCGTCCGCCGCCGTCACCGGCCGGCCGGTGGTGAATTTGGCGTCGCGCAGGGTGAAGGTGAAGACCGTGCCGCCGGCATCGACCTTCCATGACGAAGCGAGGCCGGGCTTGAGCTTGCCCGGCGCGTCGGCATCGTAATCGACCAGCCGGTCATAGACATTGCCGATCACCTCGGCGCCCGACAATTCATAGGTCTCGGCCGGATCGAGCGACACCATGTCATCGATCTGCTTCGCCATCACGATCGTGTCCTTGGGGGGCGCGGCCGAGGCCGAAACGGCGGCGCAGAGGCCGAGGAACAACGCGGCGAGCGCGGAGCGGTGCGGAATTTTCATCGCCGCGATTGTGGGACGCCGCCGCCGTTCAAGTCAATCACGCGCCGCGCTGGCCGTCACGGCGCCTTCATCGCCTCGGCCTGCATCACGAGATTCAAGGGAATGACATCGACGATGCCGCTGCGCGGACTGTCGATATCGGCGATCAGGAAAAAGGAAATCGAGGTCACCACCGGCAGGATGAACAGCATCCCCATTCGCCCGACCAGCCGGTAGCCGAGGAGAATATTACAGGCGAGCGCGGTCAACTCCGTCAACGCCCAGGCCGGTCCGGGAATGCGATTGAGCCAGGCCGCTTGCGTGCGTCCCTGCGAATCGAGCACATCGTTGATGCCGGTGACGGCAAGCGCCATCACCGGGGTCGGCTGGGCCAGCGCGTTCTTCGCCGCGACGGACCAAAGCTGGTTTTGCAGCGATGCGGTCTCGGCCTCGGCGCGGACGATCTTGGCCGGCTCGCGCGCCTCATAAAAGTCGATGCGCGTCGCGATATAGCGCCGCAGCACCGCGCGCACGCTTGCGGCATCGTCATTGGCCAGCAGATCGGCGCGCAGATAGCCGGTCCCGATCGCGTTGGCCTCTTCCTCCTCGTGGGTGACCCGCTGATCGTAGCGGCTGACCGCCATCGAGAAGGTGAAGCCGATGAGAAGAGCGAGGAGGGTCAGCGCGGCGCCGTGGACCAGGTCGAAATCGCCATGCGCGTCCGCCGCGACACTCCTCGGTCGGAAGCGATAGCCCAAATAGGCGGCGAGGGCTTGCGCCACGAGGGAGCCGGCAAAGATGACAAACGGATTTTCAACGGCGCTTTCCATTCCCTGGTTCTCGTCCGATCCGCGATGGTTGGGGGGCGACACCAGAGCATGCCGGCGGTGCCCCGATCAACCATCGATGGGATCGGGCGGGATCGGGCGACTTGATCGCCGATGGCGCCGCCCTATAGTCTCGTCACCATGCAAATCCGCAACGATTTCATCGAAACCATTGGCCACACCCCGCTCGTCAAGCTGCGGCGCGCGTCGGAGATGACCGGCTGTACCATTCTCGGCAAGGCCGAGTTCCTCAATCCCGGCGGCTCGGTCAAGGATCGCGCGGCCTGGGGCATCGTCAAGGATGCGCGGGAACGCGGCGTGCTGCATCCCGGCGGCGTCATCGTCGAGGGCACGGCGGGCAATACCGGCATCGGCCTGGCGCTGGTCGCCAACGCGCTGGGCTATCGCACCGTGATCGTGATGCCGGAGACGCAGAGCCAGGAAAAGAAGGACATGCTGACACTGTGCGGCGCCGATTTGCGGCTGGTGCCCGCCGCGCCTTACAGCAGCCCCGAGAATTATGTGCGCTATTCCGAGCGGCTCGCCACCGAGATCGCCAAGACCGAGCCCAAGGGCGTGATCTGGGCCAACCAATTCGACAATGTCGCCAACCGGCGCGCCCATATCGAAACCACCGGGCCGGAGATCTGGGACCAGACCGACGGCACGGTCGATGCCTTCACCTGTTCCGTCGGCACCGGCGGCACGCTGGCCGGCATCGCCATCGCGCTGAAGGAACGCAACAAGGACGTGAAGATTTACTGTGCCGATCCGATGGGCGCCTCGCTTTATAATTATTACGAGCACGGCACGCTGAAGGCCGAGGGCAATTCCATCACCGAAGGCATCGGTCAGAGCCGGATCACCAAGAATCTGGAAGGCGCGCCGATCGACGGCGCCTTTCAGATCACCGATGAAGAGGCGCTGCCGATCCTGTTCGACCTGGTGACGGAAGAAGGGCTGATCCTAGGCGGCTCGTCGGCGATCAACATTGTCGGCGCGATGCGCGCGGCGACGGCGCTGGGCCCCGGCCACACCATCGTCACCATCCTCGCCGATTACGGCACGCGCTATCAGTCGAAGCTGTTCAATCCCGATTTTCTGCGCGCGAAGAACTTGCCGGTGCCGAGCTGGCTGGACAAGCCCGCATCATGAGACGCTGGCTGTGGAGTGTCGGCATCGCGTTCGTCGCGCTGATCGTCGTCATCTTTCTGGGCTATTACCTGCTGTTCTCCGGCCGCTCGGAGGGCACGCGCATCGGCAGCGTCAGCACCACCTTCCGGTTCTTCGGCCCCAACGACAAGGTGGCGCTCGACCGCTTCGACGATGACGATATCGCCGGCGTGTCATGCTATCTCGCCCGCGCGCGCAAAGGCGGCGTCCCCGGCGCGATCGGCACCGCCGAGGACCCGTCGAACCTCTCCATCTCCTGTGTCGGCACGGCGCCGATCAAGGCCAAGAACAATGCCAAGCTGACCGATCTCAACGGCAAGCGCGTGTTCAGCGAGCGCGCCAGCATCCTGTTCAAGACCATCGAGGTGCGGCGCTTCTTCGACGCCGAGCGCAACACGCTGTGCTACGTCGTGATCTCGACCAAGATCATCAATGGCAGCCCGCAAAACGCCACCGGCTGCGTCAGCGTCGGCGAGACGAAATGAGTTCCACGCATCCCGATTCGCTGGTATCGACAGAGTGGCTGGCGGCGCATCTGGGCGATGCGGCGGTGCGCATCCTTGATTGCTCGTTCAAGATGCCGGGCGTGACGCCGCTCGCCGCCGATGATTACCGCGCGCGCCATATTCCGGGCGCGGTGTTCTTCGACATCGATGCGATTTCCGATCATGCGTCGCCCCTGCCCCACATGCTGCCGAGCGAAAGCGAGTTCGCGGCGGCGATGGAGCGGCTCGGCATCGGCAACGACGATCGGGTGGTGATCTACGATGCGGCGGGGCTGGTCAGCGCGGCGCGCGGCTGGTGGATGCTGCGCGCCTTTGGCCACACCAAGGTCGCGATCCTCGACGGCGGGCTGCCGAAATGGCTGGCCGAAGGACGGCCGGTAACGACGGAAATCCCCTCGCCGCCGCCCCAACCTTATACCGCGCATTTCAATCCCGCGCTGGTGCGCGACAAGGCGCGGATCATGGCCAATCTTACGGCCAAGACCGAGCAGGTTCTGGATGCCCGCACCCGCGACCGGTTCGAGGGCGCCACCGCCGAACCCTGGCCGGGCCGCAGGCCGGGACGCATCCCGGATAGCCTCAACCTGCCCTATGGCCTGCTGACCGACCCCCAACTTCGCACGCTGCTACCGGCGGACCAATTGCAACGCCAATTCGACGAAGCCGGCGTTACCGCCGACAAGCCCGTCGTGACCTCGTGCGGCTCGGGCGTCACGGCGTGCGTGCTGGCGTTCGGGCTTTATCTCATCGGGCGCGAGGATGTCGCGATTTACGATGGCTCCTGGGCGGAATGGGGCTTGCCCGGCGCGACGCCGGTTGCGACTGGGCCGGCGACGCGCGCATGAAATCAAAGTCGACGAAGCCCGATACCCTGCTGGCGCATGCCGGACGGCACCCCGAGCAGAATCACGGCGTGGTCAATCCGCCGGTCTATCACGCCTCCACCATCCTCCATCCCAATGTCGCGGATTGGGAGGCGGCGGAGCTGCGGCGCCTCGACGATGTGGTCTATGGCCGGTTCGGCACGCCGACCCAGTTCGCGCTGGAGGAGGCGATGGCGGCGCTGGAGGGCGGCGCCCGCGCCGTCTCGGTGTGCTCCGGCGCGGCGGCCTGCTTCACCGCGCTGCTGGCCTATCTCCAGGCCGGCGATCATGTGCTGGTGCCGGATTCGGTCTATGGCCCGGTGCGGGCCTTCACCACCGGGTTCCTCGCCCGGTTCGGCGTCGCGCATGATTTCTACGACCCGATGATCGGCGCCGGCATCGCCGCGCTGATCAAGCCCAACACCAAGGTGATCTATCTCGAAAGCCCCGGCTCGCTGACCTTCGAGGTACAAGACGTGCCGGCGATCGTGGCGGTGGCGCAGGCGCGCGGCATCACCACCATGCTCGACAACACCTGGGCCTCGCCGCTGTTTTTCCGGCCGCTGGCCCTGGGCGTCGATGTCTCGATCGTCGCCGGCACCAAATATGTGGTCGGCCATTCCGACGCGATGATGGGCCTGTGCATCTGCACCGAAGCCAGCTTCGAGCCGGTGAAGCGCTCGGCGATGCAGATGGGCTATCACGCCGCGCCGGACGATGCCTATCTGGCGCTGCGCGGCCTGCGCACCGCCGGGGTGCGGATGCGCGCCCACCAGGCGGCGGCACTGCGGGTGGCGCACTGGCTCAAGGCGCGGCCCGAGGTCGCCCAAGTGCTACATCCGGCCCTGCCCGACTGCCCCGGCCACGAATTCTGGCGGCGCGATTTTTCCGGCGCCAGCGGCCTCTTCAGTATTGAGTTGCAGCGCGATTATGAGAAGCCGGCAATCGACGCCATGATCGACGGCATGGCGCTGTTCGGCCTCGGCGCCAGCTGGGGCGGGTTTGAGAGCCTGATGGTGCCGACCAAGCTCGCCCGCCTGCGCACCGCCGCGCCGTGGCAAGGCGGACCGGTGTTGCGGCTCCATATCGGGCTCGAGGATGTCGACGATCTGATCGCCGATCTCGAAGCCGGCTTCGCGCGTCTCAATCAGGGCCATTCGCCCGCATGATCGAGGTGGCGGTCGAAAAGCGGCTCGGCGATTTCCAGCTCGATGCCCGCTTTTCGGCCCCTGCCAATGGCATCGTCGCGCTTTATGGCCGCTCCGGCACCGGCAAGACCACGCTGGTCAACACCATCGCCGGGCTGGTGCGGCCCGACCGGGGCCGCATCGTCATCGCCGGCGAGACACTCTATTCCAGCGCCGAAGGCATCGACCTCCCGCCGCGCCGCCGCCGTGTCGGCTATATCTTTCAGGAAGGGCGCCTGTTTCCCCATGTCTCGGTACGCCGTAACCTGATTTACGGCGCCGGCAACGGCGCGGGCGCCATTCAATTCGATCAAATCGTGGCGCTGCTCGGTATCGGGGCGCTGCTGGAGCGGCGGCCCGGTGATCTCTCCGGCGGCGAGAAGCAGCGCGTCGCCATCGGCCGGGCGCTGCTGTCGCAGCCGCGGCTGTTGCTGATGGACGAGCCGCTGGCCGCCCTGGACGGGGGGCGAAAGGCCGAAATCTTGCCGTTCATCGAGCGGCTGCATGCCGAGCTCAAGATCCCGACCGTCTATGTCAGTCACGACATGGACGAGAATATGCGGCTGGCCGATACGCTGGTGCTGATGGAGGCCGGCCGCGTCGCGGCGGTTGGCCCGGTCGAGGAGTTGACCAGCCGGCTCGATTTGCAGCCGCTGACCGGGCGTTACGATGCCGGCGCGGTGATTCGCGCCACCGTCGCCGGGCACGATCTCAATTTCGGCCTGAGCGAGCTGGCCTTTCCCGGCGGCCGGCTGCGGGTCTCCCATATCGGCCTGCCGCTCGGGACGGCGGTGCGCGCGCGCATCCGCGCCAACGATGTGGCGCTGGCCAATACCAGGCCAGAACAGATTTCGATCCGCAACATCCTGCCGGCGCGAATCATCGAGCTCGCCGCGGACCGCGAAAATGCCAACGTCGTCGATGTCCGGCTGCGCGTCGGGACCCCGGAAAAGGGCACAATGCTGTGGTCCCGGATCACCCTCAGGGCCAGCCGCGAATTGGCGCTGGGCGTCGAAAAGCCGGTTTTCGCATTAATCAAAGCGGTGGCGCTCGATCGAAGCAACTATATTGCGACTGCACAGCGCGACGCGAACAAATCGCTCTAGGTGCCGAAGAACGCTCATCCTCTGCGTGGTATGCGTTTTCTAAGCCCCTGTTTTGCAAGAGTAGGGCTTGGCTATTTAGGCAGTCTCACTTACCTATTGTGCAACGCAATATGAGCAATGGGGACTAACCATGTTGGACTTTCTTGGAAACACGCTTCACGGCGTTGGCGAGCGGATCGGCGAGTGGCGCCGGTACCAGCAGGCCTATCGTGAGCTGGCGTCGCTCGACGATCGCGCGCTGGCGGATATCGGCGTGACCCGCTCGGAGATCCCGTTCATTCTGACCCATGTCAGCGATCCGAGCCGCGTCGTCGCGGTCGATGCGGCCAACCAGAACGGCCGCCAAGCCGCCTAACCGCCGCATCGTCAAGGGCTTGCAAAATGGGCCGCGATCCATTGGGATCGTGGCCCTTTTGCTTTGCCGGCCACGCCGGCTTTATCTCAGCCCGAAATGGAACAGCGCCAACGCAATAGCCCCGGCCGCGATGCAATAATAGGCGAAGGGATCCAGCGCCTCGAAATCCTGGCGGCCGAAATAGCGCATCAGGAAGGCCGTGCTGCCATAGGCGGTGAGGCCGGCGACAATCCCCGCCAGCCACACCAGCGGCCCGAAGCCGCCGCTCTCCGCCTGATGGTGAAAGAAATGCGGCACTTCCAGGACCGCCGCGCCGAGAATGATCGGGGTCGCGATCAGGAAGGAAAATCGCGCCGATTCCTTGTGGTGCAGTCCGCCGAGGAGGCCGCCGACCATGGTGGTGCCGGAGCGCGAGATGCCGGGGATCAGCGCCAAGCTCTGCCACAGACCGATGATCAGGGCGGTACGCCACGACATGGCGGTGACGGCCCCGCCTTCCTCGCCGCCGCGCCGGCGCAGCCGCTCCGCCGTGAACAGGATCACGCCGTTGACGATGAGGAAGCCCGCCGCGGTCTCGGGTGAGCCGAACAGATGCCGCAGGTATTTCTCCAGCGCCGCCCCCAGGATCACGGCGGGGATGGTGGCGAGAATGATGAGCCACAAGAGGCGCCACCGCTCCCGTCGCTCGCGCGCATTGCCGACGCCGAAGAAGGCGCCGATGATATTGACCCAATCGCGCCAGAAATAGATCAGCAGCGCCGCCGCGGTGCCGAGATGCAGCACCACCAGAAACGGCAGGAAGCTCGGATCGCTCTCGCTGAATCCCCAGCCCAGCAGGCGCGGCAAAATGACCGCGTGGCCCAGGCTCGATACCGGAAACAATTCGGTAAGGCCCTGCAAAATTGCGGTGATCAGTGCCTGCAGCCCGGTCATTCGCTCCCCCCATGGTCGAGAGTGCGATCCGCCCAGACAGAAGCACCTTTGCTTCCGTCCGGCCGGAGAAATCGCACTCTAATCATTAAATCAGAGGCGGATTCACGCCTGATGGAATCGCGAATGCGATTCCATCAAAGGCGATCCGACTCTGGCGACCACCAGCGTATGCCAGCCTTCTAGCGCGATTCGGCGCCGAAGATAGAGGCCTTGCGCGCGATGGGCGGCCAGCACCGCCGCCTCTTGCCGCGCCAGGAGGCCGGAGAGAATGGCGCAGCCGCGCGGCGCCAGCACCCGCGCCAGATCGGGCGCCATCTCCATCAGCGGCCGCGCCAGGATGTTGGCGAATACCAGATCGAACGGCGCCCGCCGTGCGATCTCCCGGTGGCGATAGCCCGGCCCGGCGGCGACGTAAACGAGGCCCGCGACCCGGTTGCGCCGTGCGTTGATGCGCGCGACCCGCGCCGCCTCGGGGTCGATATCGCTGGCGAACACCGGAACCCGCCAGCTCTTGGCGGCGGCGATCGACAGAATGCCGGTGCCGCACCCCACGTCGAGCACCCGTCCGCCCTTCGCCACCGTCGCGAATGCCATGAGACAGCCGCGTGTCGTGGCATGCTCGCCGGTGCCGAAGGCGGTGGCGGCGTCGATCAGGATCGGAATCGCATCGCGCGGCACCGCCCCTCCATAATGCGAGCCATGGACGAAAAATCGCCCCGCCCGCAGCGGTGGAAATCCCGCCTGGTTCTCGCTGACCCAGTCGCGCGGCGGCACTTGCTCGGTCAGAATTGCCGGCGCCACGTCGAGGATTAGTTCCAGCGCGGCCTCGACCAGCGCCCGGTTCGGCTTGTCGCGCGACAGCCCCTCAATGCGCCAGCCCCTACCCTGCTCGAAGGCGCTGACAACCTCGCACTCCTCGCCGACCGCCGCCGCGACCCGATCGAGCGCAATCATGTCGGGCAGATCGACGACGAGGCGCCACAATCCTCTGCTCACCGGCGCAAACTCCCCGGTCCGACCGGTCAGGCGGCGCGCAAGACGAAATCCACATGAATCTCGTCGAAGGAAAAGACGATCCGTCCATCGTCCGCATGATCGAGAATGCCCGCCACGAGCAGCGCCCGCACATCGCCGTGGACCGATTTGACATCGCGCTTCACACGTCGCGCGACCTCGCGGATGGCGAGCGGGCCGGCGCCCGTCATCGTCCGCAGGATTTCCCATCGCTTCGGGGAAATCACCTTCCATAACAACTCGGCGCTAGCGAAGGCGATGAAAGCGCCCTGGGATTTGCCGCGAAAGGCGCGCAACATTCGTTGCTTAGTGTCATCCAGCGGCGAAATGCCGATCGTCACGGCGTTCATTGGGGCCTCCACGCCTCGATATCGCGCCAAAAATCGTCTACCAACGTCTCGATGCTCCTGAAACGATAGGACACTTGCCGGTCGCCAATGTGTTTATGATCGCCTTTGCCCGTTTCATTATCGAATCGCACCATGCATTTTCCATCGACCATAAAGGCGAGACGATATTTGAATGAATGGGCGCTGCCCGGCGCCGGGAAGGGTAGTTGCCAAATCACCAGGTCGGCAAATCTGTCCTCGGCGATGATCCGTCTTTCGCGAAGCAGCAGCCGGGCACGCATGTTGGTGTTTATACCAACAGTCGGCCGGCCGTCAACGCGGGATTACCCCCCGGTCTTGCCGGCGGCGTCGGCCTTGGTGACGAAGCTGGCGATCACCATCTTGCTGCCGGCCTTGTCGAAATCGATGGTCAGCTTGTCGTCGGAGACCGAGCGCACCGAGCCATAGCCGAATTTCTGGTGAAAGACGCGATCGCCATATTGGTATTTGCCCTCGACGCGCGGCATCTCGACCCGCGTCGCGCGGCCCTCGATCAGCGGCGCCTTGAAGGAGCGCGGCGCCATCACGCGGGTGCGCGGCCACGATGAATTATCCTGATACGATTCGCCGCCGCCGCCGCGCGCGCCAGGCGGCAAGCCCGGCTCGGCCCGAAGCTCGACATGGTCGGCGGGCAGCTCGTCGATGAACCGCGACGGCATGGCCGACTGCCATTGCCCGTGCAGGCGGCGATTGGCGGCATAGGAAATGAAGGCGCGCTTGCGTGCCCGCGTGATGCCGACATAGGCGAGACGCCGCTCCTCCTCCAATCCTTGGAGGCCGTTCTCATCCATCGAGCGCTGGCTGGGGAACAATCCCTCCTCCCAGCCCGGCAGGAACACGATGTCGAATTCGAGACCCTTGGCGCCGTGCAGCGTCATCAGGCTGATCATCTCGCCATTGTCGCCGGCGGCGTTTTCCATCACCAGCGCGACATGCTCGAGGAAGCCGTTGAGGTTTTCGAATTCGGCCATCGCGGTGACCAGTTCCTTGAGATTTTCCAGCCGGCCCGGCGCATCGGGCGTTTTATCCGCCTGCCACATCGCGGTGTAGCCCGATTCATCGAGCAGCAGCGCCGCCAGCTCGGTATGCGGCAGGCTGCTCGACACTTCACGCCAATGCGTGAATTGCGCCAGAAAATCGCCGAGCGCGCGCCGCGCCGCCGGCTTGAGCTCGTCGCTGGCGATGAGCTGCGCCGCCGCGTCGGTCAGCGGCACATGCGCCTGGCGCGCCAGCAGATGCAGCGTCTCCAAGGTCGAGGCGCCGATGCCGCGCCGCGGCATGTTGACGATGCGCTCGAACGCCAGATCGTCCGCCGGCTGATGCACCAGCCGCAGATAGGCCAGCGCGTCGCGAATCTCCTGCCGCTCATAGAAGCGCGGGCCGCCGATGACGCGATACGGCAGCCCGAGGGTGATGAAGCGTTCCTCGAACTCGCGGGTCTGAAAGCCGGTGCGCACCAGGATCGCGATCTGGCCGAGACCCTGCCCCTTGCGCTGTAGCGCCTCGATCTCCTCGCCGATCCAGCGCGCCTCCTCGATGCCGTCCCACAGCGGCTTCAGCACCACTTTGTCGCCGCCCTCGGACGAGGTCCACAGCGTCTTGCCGAGCCGGCCGGCATTCTTGGCGATCAGGCCCGAGGCGGCGGCGAGGATCGGCGGCGTCGAGCGGTAATTCTGTTCCAGCCGCACGATCTTGGCGCCGGGAAAATCCTTCTCGAAGCGCAGGATGTTGCCGATCTCGGCGCCGCGCCAGGAATAGATCGACTGATCGTCGTCGCCGACGCAGCACAGATTCTTGTGGGTCTGCGCCAAGAGGCGCAGCCACAGATATTGCGATACGTTGGTATCCTGATATTCATCGACAAGGATGTAGCGAAAGCGGCGCTGATAATCCTCCAGGATGTCGGCACGGGTCGCGAAAATGGTCAGGTTGTGCAGAAGCAGGTCGCCGAAATCGGCGGCATTCACCTCGACTAATCGTTGCTGATAGGCGCGGTAGAGGTCGGGCGCCTTGCCGTTGGCGAGATCGGGCCGGTCCTTGGCGCCGACCTTGTCGGGCGTGAGGCCGCGATCCTTCCAGCGCTCGATGCAGCCGAGCAGCGCGCGCGCCGGCACAGCCTTGTCGTCGAAGCCCGCCGCTTGGAGAATCTGCTTGGCGAGGCGGAGCTGATCGTCCGTGTCGAGAATGGTGAAATTCTGTTTCAGCCCGACCACTTCGGCATGGCGGCGCAAAATCCGCGCCGCGATCGAATGAAACGTGCCGAGCCACATGCCTTCGGCGCCGGGGCCGATCATGTGCTCCAGCCGCTCGCGCATTTCGCGCGCCGCCTTGTTGGTGAAGGTGACGGCCAGCATCTGGCTGGGAAAGGCGCGGCGCAGATAGAGAAGATGCGCGAGGCGCGTCGTCAGCACGCGGGTCTTGCCCGTGCCGGCACCTGCCAGCACCAGCACCGGGCCATCCAGCGCCTCGACGGCCTGGCGCTGCCCGTCATTGAGCGTGGTCAGGTATTGCGGGGGGGCCGGGGCGGGCGCGGGGGCCGCCTCCGCCTCGGTCTCATAGGTCGGAAAATCGAATTCAGACATCAACCGCTATATAGCATTTGATTCGCCGAAGGCGAGGGAATCAAACGTGGCACGGGTTCCTCGACCGCGCCCGTGACAGGCGCGGCCGAGGCGCATGAAACTAGAAGAACAGCGTCGAGAAATGATCGAGGCCGAGCAGCGCCTGGCCATAAGTCAGCTTCGCCACCTCGGGCTCGACCTGGGCGTGGCGCACCGCGATCTCCGAGTCGCGCCAGATGCGCTGCAAATCGTTGCGCAAGGCGAACGCGCCGGCGCCGTTGTGGGTCATCAACCGATTCACCGCCTGCCGCGACAGTTCGGCGATCTGGCCGGTATCCATGCGGATGCGTGCCCGCGTCACCAGGTCGAGATGCTCGCCCTTCGTCGCCGCGTTATCGAGATCGGCGCACGACCGCGCCATCAGCAGCGCCGCGCAATCGGTCAGGTTCTGCGCTTCGGCCACGCCGACCTGAATCGCCGGCGAGTTTTTTGCCTCGTGGAAGATGGTGTAGGTCACCGGCTTGTGCGCCCGCTGGGACTTGGTCAGGTCCATGGCGGCGCGCGCTAGTCCGACATTGGCGCCAGCCAGGATCAGCGTCGCCAGCGGCACGAACGAGACCTGGGTATTGGGTTCGTCCCGATAGGTGCAGGCGTAATTCTCGTGCGCCAGATCCTCCAGCATCTGGATGCGATGGCTGGGAATGAAGATTTCCTTGGCGACGATGGTATTGCTGGCGGTGGCGACCATGCCGGCGACGTACCAGGTATCCTTGATCGTGATATCCTTCATCGGCACCAGCGACAGCGCCTGGATCGGCGAGCCGTCGGGGCGCTCGTCCACCGTCAGCGCCAGCGTCGCCCAATCCGCCCAGGGTGAGCCGGAGCAATAGGGCCATTCGCCGCTGACCCGATATCCGCCCTCGATCTTGAAGATGCCGCCCTTCGGCGCGAAGATGCTGCCGCACAATTTCGCCTTGGGATTCGGGCCGAAAATTTCCTGCTGCGCCTGTTCCGAAAACAGCGTCGCGAACCAGGTGCAGACATTGAGCAGCCCGACATTCCAGCCCGCCGCGCCGTCCCCACGCCCGACCTCGGCGATCACCTCGAGGAAGGTGCGCATGTTGCAGGCGTGACCACCGAACCGCCGCGGCCGCGTGATATCCAGGAGGCCCGCGTCGTCCAGCGCGGCGATCGTCTCATCGACGATCTTGCGCTGGGCCTCGGACGCCGCCGCATTCTTGCGCAGCAACGGAATGAGCTGTGTCGCGCGCGCGATGAATTCCGGATCCGGTGCCGGTCCGCCGACGATTGGATCGATCTGAACTGTGGCCGCCATGATGGTTCCTCCCTCGGTCAAGACGCTGGGATGGTCTTGTGATCGCGGACTCTACCGTATTTTATTTGCCGAAGGCGAGCCGGACCTAACGCGCGAAATGTGCGACCAGTTCGATCTCGGCGGACCAGACAAACTGGTCGACGGGCACCGCGCGAACCAGGCGATAGCCGCCATCGACCAGGGTGCGGGCATCGCGCGCGAAACTGGCCGGGTTGCACGACACCGCGACGATGCGCGGGACGGTGGCACGCGCCAGCTCGCGCGCCTGGGCTGCGGCGCCGGCATAAGGCGGATCAAACACCAGCGCGTCGAAACGGTTGAGTTCCGCCGCCATCAGCGGGCGCCGGTCGAGATCGCGCGCCTCGGCGGTGATGCCCAACCCAGCGCGGCGCGCGGCGGCTGCCAACGACGCGACCTGGGCCCGGTCGCCATCGATGGCGTGAACCTTGGCGCCGGCGGCCAGGGGAAAGGTGAAGGTGCCGACGCCCGAGTAGAGATCGGCGACGGTGCGCGCGTCGCCAATGCCGGCAAGCACGCGGTCGCGCACGATGGCTTCCGATTCCGCGCTCGCCTGGAGGAAACAATCGGGCGGCAGATCGACCGCGACGCCGGCGAATTTCATGTGCACCGCGCGGCGCTGGATCACCGGCACCGGCGCTTCCTTGTCGTTGCGCCAGGACAGGCGCGCCAGATCCTGCTCGTTGGCAAATTGCGTCAGCGTTTCGAGCGCCGCGAGATCGGGCGGACGCGGCAGATCGAGCACCAGATCGATGCCGCTATCCGCCAGTGTCAGCGCCACGGCGGCATCGTCGCGCGGCGCGAGAATTTTTTGCGCCACCGGACGCAACGCCAGCGCCATCCGGAGCAGCGCGGGATGCAGCACCAGACAGGTTCTCATATCGACGATTCGGTGGCTGGCCCGCTGGTGAAAGCCCAGCGCCGCGCCGGTCATCGCCAGTCGGGCGCGGCGCCGCGTGCCCGGCGGCACGCGCGCGACGGGGTCCACGATCGCGGCATCGAGGCCACGATGCGCCAATGCCTCGCGGATGAAATCGCGTTTCGCCTCGGCGTAGGCGGCGTCGGCGACATGCTGCAAGGCGCAGCCGCCGCACAAGCCGAAATGCGGACAGGGCGGCGGCTGGCGGGCGCCCGGCGACACGATCGCGACCAACTCGGCCTTGCCGTCGCGCGCCAGCCGCGCCCGCACCACGTCGTCGGGCGCGGTAAAGGGCAGGAAGACCGCCCTGCCCTGATGATGCGCGACGCCATCGCCGCGCGCGCCGATGCGCTCGATGGTGACGGTGAAATCGGTCACGCGGAATGCCGCGCGCCGATCAGGAATTCGATATTGCCGTCGGGGCCGCGGATCGGGCTTTCGGTGATACCCAGCACGCTCCAGCCCGGCTGCGCGCCGAGCCACGCCGCGATACGCGCGCACACCTCGGTGTGAAGATCGGGATCGCGCACCACGCCGCCACGCCCGACGCGGCCCTTGCCGACCTCGAATTGCGGCTTGATCAGCGCGACCAGATCGGCATCCGGCGCCGCCAGCGCCAGCGATGCCGGCAATATCGTCTCCAGGCCGATGAAGCTGGCATCGCACACGATCAAATCGATCGGCTCGGGAATCTGTTCCGCCGTCAGATAGCGCGCGTTGAGCCGTTCATGCACCACGACACGGGAATCCTGGCGCAGCTTCCATGCCAATTGCCCATGCCCAACATCGACCGCGAACACTTTCGCCGCGCCCCGCGCCAGCAACACATCGGTAAAGCCGCCAGTCGAGGCGCCGATATCGAGCGCGACGCGGTCCTTCACCGTGATGACGAAATGGCTCAACCCGTGTTCCAGCTTGATGCCGCCACGCGAGACATAAGGGTGGTCGCGCGCCTTGACCTCAAGCGGGGCGTCGTCGGCAAGACGGGTGCCGGCTTTGTCGAGCCGCCGGTCGCCCGACCAGACCGCGCCCGCCATGATCAGTGCCTGGGCCCGCGCCCGGCTTTCGGCGAGACCGCGTTCCACCAGTAATTGATCCAGCCGCTTATCCGCCGCGCTCATATCACGGCGGTACGATCACGCCCGCGCGGAGAGTGTCAATTCCCGCCCCAGGGCGCCCAAAGCCGTGCGCACGATATGGGCGGCGTTAAGCGCCGCCGTCTCGTATTGCTTCACCGGCGTATCTTGGTCGAGAAACTTATCCGGCAGCACCATCGGGCGAACCTTGATGCCGCTTTCCAGCGCGCCGGCGAGCGCGAGATGATGCATCACCTGGCTGGCGAAGCCGCCGATGGAACCTTCCTCGATGGTGATCAGCACCTCATGGTCACGCGCCAGCCGATCGACCAGGTCGGTATCGAGCGGCTTGGCGAACCGCGCATCGGCGACACTGGTCGAAAGACCCAGCGCCTCCAGCTCCTGTGCCGCCTTGAGACATTCTTGCAGCCGCGTGCCGAACGATAGCAGCGCGATCTTGGTGCCTTCCTTGACGATGCGGCCCTTGCCGATCGGCAGCACCTCGCCCTTGGCCGGCAGTGGCACGCCGGTGCCCTCGCCGCGCGGATAGCGCACCGCCGAGGGGCCGTCATCGATCGCGGCGGCGGTCGCAACCATGTGCATCAGCTCCGCCTCGTCGGCGGCCGCCATGATGACGAAGCCCGGCAGGCAGCCGAGATAGGCGACATCGAAAGCGCCGGCATGGGTCTGGCCATCGGCGCCGACGAGGCCGGCGCGATCCATGGCGAAGCGCACCGGCAATTTCTGAATCGCGACGTCGTGCACGACTTGATCATAGGCGCGCTGGAGGAAGGTCGAGTAGATTGCCGCGAACGGCTTCATGCCCTCGCAGGCGAGACCGGCGGCGAAGGTCACGCCATGCTGCTCGGCGATGCCGACATCGAAGCAGCGGTCGGGAAACCGCTCGGCGAATTTGTCGAGGCCCGTACCCGACGGCATCGCCGCCGTGATGGCGACGATCTTCGGGTCGATTTCGGCCTCGGCGATCAGCGCCTTGGCGAAGACATTGGTATAGGACGGCGGTCCCGCGCTGCCCTTGGCCTGGGCGCCGGTCGCGACATCGAACTTCACCACGCCATGATATTTGTCGGCGGCGGCCTCGGCGGGCGGATAGCCATGGCCCTTCTGCGTCACGATATGGACCAGCACCGGACCCTTGGCATCGCTGTCGCGGACATTCTTCAGCACCGGCAGCAGATGATCGAGATTGTGCCCGTCGATCGGGCCGACATAGTAGAAGCCCATCTCCTCGAACAGCGTGCCGCCGGTCACCATGCCGCGGGCATATTCCTCGGCGCGCGAGACCGCGCGCTCCAACCCGCGCGGCAGCTTGCGGGCGACGCCGCGCGCGAAATTGCGCAGGTTGCGATACTGGGTCGAGGAGAGGAGGCGCGAGAGATAGGCGCTCATCGCGCCGACGGGCGGCGCGATCGACATGTCGTTGTCGTTGAGAATGACGATCAGCCGTGCATCCATCGAACCGGCATTGTTCATCGCCTCATAGGCCATGCCCGCCGACATCGCGCCGTCGCCGATCACTGCGATGACGTGATTCTTGCCGCCTTGCAGATCGCGCGCCACCGCCATGCCGAGCGCCGAGCTGATCGAGGTCGAGCTGTGGGCGGCGCCGAACGGGTCGTATTCGCTTTCCGCCCGCTTGGTGAAGCCGCTGAGCCCGCCGCCCTGGCGCAGGGTACGAATGCGGTCGCGCCGCCCGGTCAGCACCTTGTGCGGATAAGCCTGATGCCCGACATCCCAGATCAGGCGATCGCGCGGCGTATCGAAGACATAATGCAGCGCCACCGTCAGCTCGATCACCCCCAGGCCAGCGCCGAGATGGCCGCCGGTCACGGAGACGGCATTGATGACCTCCGCCCGCAGCTCGTCCGCCACGGCGCGCAACTCGTCTTCCTTCAACTGGCGCAGATCCGACGGGATCGTGATGCCGTCCAGCAGCGGCGTCGAGGAGTTGCGGGGATAGGGCGTATCGGAGGCCACTTTGCTTTATGCTCCTTCAGGCGCGGCGTTCAACGACGAAGCGCGCGGTCTGGCGCAACAACTCGGTGTTGGCGTCGAATATATCAAGATGTGCAACCGCTTGCGCGACCAATAGTTCGGCCTGGGCGCGCGCCCGCGGGACCCCCAGGATCGAGACGAAAGTGGCCTTGCCGGCGGCGGCATCCTGCCCCACCGGCTTGCCGGTCTGGTCGGGCGAGCCTTCGACATCCAGCAAATCGTCGGCGATCTGAAATGCCAGACCGAGATCGTGGGCATAGCCCCGCAGCGCGACCCTGGCATCGTGCGGCGCCTTGCCGAGAATGCCGCCCGCCTCGCAGGAAAAGGCGATCAGCGCCCCGGTCTTCAGCCGCTGGAGCCGGGTGATGGCGCCGATATCGAGATCGGGCCGATGCTCGGCGAGAAGGTCGAACATCTGGCCGCCGACCATGCCCTGATTGCCGGCCGCCACGGCCAGCGCCGTCACCAGCTCGCACCGCACCGCCGGATCGGCATGGGTGTGCGGCTGGGCCAGCACCTCGAACGCCAGCGTCAACAGGCCATCGCCGGCCAGGATCGCGGTGGCGTCGTCGAATTGCTTGTGGCAGGTCGGGCGGCCGCGCCGCAGATCGCTATTGTCCATCGCCGGCAGATCGTCATGCACCAGCGAATAGGCGTGCACCATTTCGACCGCCGCCGCCGCCTGGAGGGCGCCGCGCCGGCCGACGCCGAACAGCCCGGCGCTGCACAGCACCAGGAACGGCCGCAGCCGCTTGCCGGGACCGAGGGCGGCATAGCGCATCGCCTCGACGACACGCGCCTCCGGCCCCTCGGGCACCACGATCAGCCGATCCATCAGCGCGTCGACGTCGGACGCGGCGTCGCTCAGCGCCACGTCGAACGGCGGGACATCCATCCGGCTCTCGCTAGTCAAGCGACACCGGCACGGCATCGGGCTTGCCGTCGGCGCCGATCACGATCTTGTCGACGCGGGATTGGGCTTCGCGCAGCTTCGTCTCGCAGTGGCGCTTCAGCAGCGCGCCGCGCTCATAGGCGGCGATCGCGTCATCGAGCTTGCCGCTGCCGCTTTCGAGGCGCCGCACGATCAGTTCCAATTCCGCCAGCGCATCCTCGAAACTCAGCGCCGCGATCTCCGTGGGAATGGCAATCTCTCCATCTCGACCCGCGCCCATACTTTAGGCACGGCGCCGGCCTGCGGCAAGCGGCTCCCCTCGGGCGCGCATCAGGGTCGCGACATGGGCGGCGCTGCTGGCCGCCAGCGCCGCTAGATCGTATCCACCCTCCAAAGAGGACACGATTCGGCCTTCCGCATGGCGCGCCGCCACCCCCATCAAGCGATCCGTCACCCAGACATAGTCCGCTTCTTCTAGCATCAATTGTGCCAGCGGGTCGTTGCGATGGGCGTCGAACCCCGCCGAGATCACCAGAAAGTCGGGCCTAAACCGGTCGAGCGCCGGGAGAATCGTACGCTCGAACGCGGCGCGGAACGCGGCAGAGCCGGCGCCGGCGGGCAGCGGTACATTGACGATGTTGCCGACCCCGGTCTCGCTGGCGGCGCCGGTGCAGGGATAGAACGGCGCCTGGTGGGTGGAGGCATAGAGGAAATGCGGATCGGCGGCGAAGGCCGCCTGGGTGCCATTGCCGTGGTGGACATCGAAATCGACGATGGCGACCCGCTCGCGGCCATGCGCGCGACGCGCCCGCATCGCGCCGATCGCGACATTGTTGAAGAGGCAGAAGCCCATGGCGCGATCCGGCTCGGCATGGTGACCGGGTGGACGCACCGCGCAGAAGGCATTGGCGGCATCGCCCGCCATGACGCAATCGACCGCGGCGACGACCGCGCCGGCGGCGCGCAACGCCGCCTCGCCCGAGCCTGGCGAGACGATGGTGTCGGCATCGAGCGCGGCATGGCCGGTTTCGGGAATGGCCGCCAGCACGTCCGCGATGAACGCGCGCGGATGGATCAGCGCCAACTCGTCCAGCATCGCGCGCGGCGCCTCGTGCCGGTCCAGCGCGGCGAAGGCTTCGCCCGACAGCGCATCGAGCACCGCCGCCAGGCGCGCCGGCGATTCCGGATGGCGCGGGCTGGTATCATGCGCGAGGCACGCCGGATGGGTGAACAGGGCCGTGGTCATGCGCTTAATATCTCATGATCCGGCGGCGGCGCGCCATCGCCAACCCCGATTGGCACGCGCCGTGCTTGATCCGTGACGAGCGAACGTCTAGAAAGGCCGGCGCGGTCCCCTTCGTCTAGAGGCCCAGGACGCCGCCCTCTCACGGCGGCAACACCGGTTCGAATCCGGTAGGGGACGCCACTTCGGTACAGAACTGGGCACGCCGAGAGCAGCAGATTTTACGCCTGCGGCGGCTACGAGCGTCCTCAGCAAATCGCCCTTCGATCCCATGATACGGACCTCGCCGTCCGCGACCTCGACGCGCTGGGCGAGCGCGCGCAGGTGGTCGCGACGGTAGCCGCCGCCGTCGACCCGCATCCGCTCGCGGGCGGTCTTGGCGAAGGTCCTGACCATGGCCGGCGTGACGGCTCGCTGACCGGCGCTTTGGAGCATGGCGACAGCCCGTTCGGCGTCGGCCTGTGCCTGGTCTCGGGTCGCCTTGAGGCCGCCGATCCGCTCCTTCAGCGCCGGGTCGCCGAGATCGGCCACGCCGCTTTCGATGGCGTCATAGAGCCGCTTCACCCGCAAATCGGCCTCAGCGGCACGCTGGTTCAATTCGGCGATATGTTCCCGCCGGCGCTCGGCCCGTTCCTGTCGGCGGTCGAGGACGGAAGCCAGCACTTCTTCGAGCCGCTCCGGCTGAAGCAGTCGCTCTTCGATATGGCCAGCAACGAGGTTGTCCAGCTTCTCCATCGGCACCGAGCGGCCTTTGCAGCCTGTCTCGCCCTGCCGGGCTTTGGTCGAGCAGGTATAGTAGCGATACCGTCCGCTCTTGCCGGTCCTGAGCGTCATCGCGCCGCCGCAGTTGGCGCAAAAGCAGATGCCGGTAAGGAGAGTGGGGCCGCTGACGATGCGGGCGGGCGTGACCTTCGGGTTGCGGGCGCGCAGATGCGCCTGCACGGCGTCGAAGGTGGTCTGATCGATCAGCGGCGGCACCTCGACCGCGACGAGCTCGCTGACCGGCTTGATCGCTCCGGCCTCGCTGCGCTTGTTGAATTCGTGGCGGCCGATATAGGTCGTCCGAGTCAGGACGCTGTGCAACTGCCCGATACCCCAGCGTCCGCCATCACGGGTGAAGATCTGCCGGGTGTTGAGGTATGTCGTGATCGCCTTCACGCCCATGGGGCCGGAATTGCCGTCGCCTTGAAGGGCAAGGCGATAGATCAGCCGCACCGTGTCGGCGTGCAGAGGATCGATTTCGAGTTTCTTCTTGACCTTCGCGCCGCGCTGCTCGGCGGCGACGACGCGATAGCCGATCGGCGGGCGGGAGCCGTTCCAGAAGCCTTGCCGGGCATTCTCCTTCATGGCCCTCAGCGTGTGCTTGCCGTTCTCCTTCGATTGGTACTCGTCGAACAGCGCCATCATCTGGCGCATCATGACGTGCATCGGGTCGTCGCCGATCTCCTGGGTGATCGAGACCAGCTTGATGCCGTTCTTTGCGAGCTTGCGGACGTAGAACTCGAGCTCGAAGTGGTCGCGAAAGAAGCGGCTGAACGAGTGGACCAGCACGATGTCGAACGGGGCGGGCCTCGCCGAGCCGGCTTCGATCATCCGCTGGAACTCGGGTCGGCGGTCGTTGGTGGCAGACGCGCCCGGCTCGACGTAGGTCTCGACCAGTTCGTAGCCTCGCGCGGCGCAATAAGCTTCGCCCTGCCGTTTCTGGTCCGGGATCGAGACATCGTGCTCGGCCTGCCGCGCTGTCGAGACGCGCAGATAGAGGGCGGCGCGCAGAGGCGTGGTCATGGCAAAGCTCCGCTCAGATCATCGGCTGGGCTCGAACATCTCGTCGAAGAGGTCACCGAACCACGCCTCGAATATGTCCACCTCGGCTTGCGTGATCGGAACGCGCTCGGGCCAATCGTCCGTGACGGTCCAAGCCGAGAGATCATGCTTCGGCGGCCGGCCAATGCGAGGCCAAGGCTCTGGCGCGATATAAAGGTCGTCGGGCAGATTACCAAGGCTGATGCGCGGACGGGACATCCCGCGAGCATCGCGCGACATGGCCTCCGGGCGAAGGACCGATCTTTATCCCACAACACTCTCTTCCTTCGCGGCGAAACCGTGATGAAGGGAGTGCTGGCACTCATTTCGGAACTTGATCGCTTGGCAAGCCCTCGCCGGGCCGGTGACAGCCGGTCAAGGCCGCCGCCGCGAAGCGGTGGCGCGGAACGCGCCAGCCTTGACGGGCTGGCGGCGGTCCGGCCTGCTCGTGCCAAAGCGGTCATGGTTCAGCTTGCCTTGCGCGACAGCGTGAGCGGCAGGTCCAACTCCACCCGGTCGTGCATGACTTTCGGCGTGATGCGGCCTCGCTCGCCGCGTTCGAGGCGGACCAGGCCGTAGCCTTCCATGGTCCGCAGCGTGCGGGAGAGGTTGGACTTGGCCTTGCCGGTGATCCGGGCCAGTTCGTCGAGCGAGCCGGGCGCCTTCTCGGCGATGACGCGCAGCAGCTCGCGGTTGCCAGCCGAGAGAACCTTGGCGAAGGATTCGGTCGAGGTGAACCAGACTTTGGGTTCGTCGGCCGCAACGCGCCGTTCACCGCGGGCCACGGCCATGGTGCGCGCCTTCATCTCCTCGTAGCTGGCGATGCCCGCCTTCAAGGTGGTCATGGGATCACTCCTTTCTCGCGCAATACCGCATCCACCATCTCCCAGAAGTCGGCGAGCAAGGTTGCCGTATCCCGGTACTCGTAAGCCCTGATCGTCCGTAGCCGGTGGCGATGGTCCTGCGGCTCACCGCGCCTTTGCCGGGCGACAGGATGGGCGTTGTCGAAACCGACCAGCCTCTCGCCGTCCGGCCCGTGCAGCGTCAGCGAGTAGTCGATGCCGTGCGGCTTCTCCGGCGACACCGGCGCGCGCGTCACCACGAACCGGACCCAGTGGCCGCCCTCGGGGTCCACCACGAGAACCTGCCCGTCGAGGTCGAGAAGCACATCGAGGGTCGGGTCACGCGACTCAGGCACGTGAGAAAGTTATCATACTGAAGCAATCTTTTCAAGGAGGGCATTCGGCGGCCCTTGGCAGGGAGGCTGGCGCTCGGATCATTGATGTCTTTGATGTTTCCGCCGGAAGCGACAGCAAGGCGCGTCTCAGCGTCTGCGCAAATTCGTAAATTGACCCAATGACATACACCCCGACCGACGGCGCGCCGTTTTACCTTGCCGTCCAGCTTATCGCCGATAACGAGCGGCCCGAAAACAATGCTGGATGGCGCAAACAGCATTGATATCATTAGAAAATTCCCCAAAAGCGCCAGCAGGTCCTTCCGGCGAGAGCCGCCGTAACCCATTGATCGAACGAACAAAAACGACCAACGACGGCAACGCTTTTATCTTGCCGTCATCCTACCCCCCTTCTCCGAGGCTGCTCTCGACTTCAAAATGCGCCCCTACATCCGGATCGGACCCTCAACGGCACCATTGCTCAAAAGAGCTATTTCGCCCTAAATGGCGCAATCGAGATGCGGCGGGACGGGGCCATGAAAACCATGTCGGCGCGCGAAGCGAAGAACGGCTTCGGGCTGATGATCGACACCGCGCGTGCGGAGCCAGTGCTGATCGAAAAGCACGGGCGTGGCGTGGTGGTGGTCGTCTCGGTGGAAGAATATGAAAGGCTTTCCGTGCAATCTGGTCGCGCGGATAAGGGGGAAACGGGGACCAAGGGGGCGTCGAAGGGTGGCCAATGAAGCGTTCGCGCGCGTCAAGATAGATTTCTGCCTATGAACCTTATCGGTTCTGACATCTATGCCCAATGCTTCGATCATCACCGAGAGGTTGGCGATCTGGACTTCGTAGTGAAGGGAAGTCTTCCAATCCCATATTTCGGCGATGTGGCGGCGTATCGGGCGTCACCATTGAAAGTGTTGACCGCAGCACTCAATCCTTCCCATGAGGAGTTTCCTGCTGACAATCCTCGCTTCAATATCGCGCGGGGGTTGACAGGCGCCGACGCCCTCGAAGTCGAGCTCAGCAACTACTTTAGGTTCAATCCCTATCGTCGCTGGTTTCGCTCTTTCGGGCCCGTGCTCAACGGCCTTGGCGCGTCCTATGGCGGCAAAATGGCTGACGACGAATATCGCCACACGGCTCTGCACCTCGATATGTGCTCGCCGATTGCCACCTCGCCAACCTGGTCAAGACTGACATTCGATCAGCGGGCAAGGCTGACCGCAACAGGACGTCGGACGTTCGAGCGGCTCGTTGACGCGCTTAAGCCTGACGTAATTATCGCATCGTTGGGTTGGGGCCATATTGAGGCTTGGCATGCTGATTTCCGCACCGGTCGCGATTGGGAGCCCATCCTGACCTACCCGACCTCATTCAGTGGAGTGCAGCTCAGGACGCCGTTGCGGGTCCAGGCTAATTCCCTGAGATCCAGTATGGATCACGTCTATCTCTTCGCGAACGGATCGGCCGCAAACACTCCCTTCGGACGATTCCACAATGACAGGAAGCGTGCGGTAGGCTTAGCCCTGCTTGGTCGACTTACCAAGCAATGAAAAACATTCGCTTCGTGCAATTCCCCCATCCCGGCGAGGAGCATCAGCCCAGTCCGGATGGGAAGGGCAAGGCTTGGAATTGGCTGAAAAATACTCCAACTCGCCGAAAGCCCGAAGGGTCGGACAATCCCCACCGCCGGACCTTCTTCCAGATCGAGGGAATCCGCCTGACGGACAGCGAAGAGGTCCGTGGCCCGTTGTGGGCGTGGGGAGAGTGGGAAGCTGAGGCCAAGGTCGTGGCGCCGCTGCATAGCCAAGGCCGCGAGCCGACCACGCTCTTCGAGCCCTATTGGACCCCGAAAGACAGTTTCGAGAATCTGCATAATACAGACCCATTCATATTTGGCGGCTTCTATTACACCGACTGCAAGCAGGGGACGAGCGCAAGTCTGAGGGGCATGCTCGATCTCGAAATTGGTTCGGTCATCATCTTTGGAAGCGGGTTCAGTAACAGTTGGGTGTTGGACACGGTGTTTGTGGTGGCCGACTATGTGGATCACTGCGCACATAACTATAGAGAAAGACTCAACAATCGTGTTCCAGACGGCTACGAGCAGGTCGTCTTGGGGCCGACATACGGCGAACATGCTAGCCGGCGACATCTACCCAGGCGCCTCTACATAGGGGCCACCCACGAAAACCCCGTCAATGATATGTACAGTTTCTTCCCCTGCATGCCGCCGGGGGGAGATAGAGGCTTTGCCCGGCCAGAGATGGTGCGCAGTTCGGTTCTGACCGAGGGCCATTTCAACCCTAGGCTTCGTCAGGGGATGAAAGGGCACAGTCGCACGAGCGACGCGCTATCCTCGGAGACGGTCGTGGGACTTTGGAAAGATATTCGCGATCAGGTTTTGGCCAGCGGCTGCCAATTGGGCGTGTGGGCTGAAATGCCGAACCGACGCGGCTGAGATCATCACAAACGCCGCTTGCTTGGGTAGTCAGGATAGCGCTGTCATAGGGCTATAGCGTAGACATAGTGCTCATCATCGTCGGCCCCGGCACGCCAATCCAAATTCGAAATAAAGCTGCGACGCGCGGCGGAATCCGTCCTCGGATCCGAAGCGGTTATAACTCTAAACCTTGATCGCTTATCTTGCGCGAGAGCGTAATCGGTAGGTCCAGTTCTACCCGGTCGTGCATGACCTTCGGCGTGATGCGGCCGCGCTCGCCGCGTTCGAGGCGGACCAGGCCGTAGCCTTCCATGGTCCTCAGCGTGCGGGAGAGGTTGGACTTGGCCTTGCCGGTGATTCGGGCCAGTTCGTCGAGCGAGCCGGGCGCCTTCTCGGCGATGACGCGCAGCAGTTCGCGGTTGCCCGCGGACAGCACCTTGGCGAAGGACTCGGTCGAAGTGAACCAGACCTTCGGCTCGTCGGCGGCAATATGGCGCTCTCCGCGCGCCAAGGCCATGGTGCGCGCCTTCATGTCCTCGTAGTTGGCGATGCCCACCTTCAACGTCGTCATGGGATCACTCCTTTCTCGCGCAACACTGCATCCACGGCCTCCCAGAAATCGGCGAGCAGGGTTGCCGCGTCCCGGTATTCATAAGCCCTAATCGTCCGCAGCCGGTGACGATGATCCCGCGGCCCGCCCCGTTTCTGCCGCTCGACCGGATGGGCGTTGTCGAACCCGACCAGCCGCTCCCCATTCGGCCCGTGCAGCGTCAGCGAGTAGTCCAGCCCATGCGGCTTCTCCGGCGACACCGGCACCCGCGTCACGACGAAGCGGACCCAGTGGCCGCCCTCCGGGTCCACCACGAGCACCTGCCCGTCGAGGTCGAGAAGCACGTCGAGTGTCGGGGCGCGCGGCTCCGTCACAGCATGAAGTTATCAGATTGAAGCAACACAAGCAAGAGAGGGCTTTGGGCGGTCATGGGATAGGCGGATGGCGCTCGGTGCATTGATATCATTGACCTTTCGGCTGGAAGCGCCAGCAATGGGCGATTCCACGTCCGCGCAAATTCGTCAACTGACCCAATGACATACACCCCCCACCGACGGCGCGCCGTTTTATCTTGCCGTCCCGATATCAGCCCAAACCAGCGCGCCTGTGCCTTCGTACTTCCTCCGCCGCATAACCGTGGCTACGATCTTTGGCCATGCCGTCGCTGAGCAGGATTGGCGCATATCGTACGGCCGGGAGTTGTTCATGAACCTTGATCGGAACGGCGCAAATTCACCCGGCGAGGTGCAGGTTCGCGGCTGTGCGACGAACAGACTTGTGCATTATTCCGGTTTTCTACCATCCGGAAAATAGTATGGGAGATTACATTCTAGACTATCACATGCGCCGTATTCACACGGGCTTGTTGACGGTCTTGCTCATCGGATGGTTGGCGATCAGATGACGTGCGATCTCGCCGAATGGCGTCGTTAGGTGGCTGAAGATGTGAGCCGTACGCGGCGTGACCCACGGATTCATCTCTGAGACCGGAACGGCCATTTTAATCAACTCACGTCTGAACGCATACCCGCGATGGTCGATGGCGGCGAGCGTGAGGGTTATCCGGGTGTCTTTCACTGCGTCATAAATCGCGCGCTGCTCGGTGACAGGCGTCCGCTCGCCTAGGGTTACGGACTTGATACACTCGGGCGGGAGATGTTGAGTGTAGATTGGAAAGCCGCGGGGGCCGATGCCCTTTTTCTCGCAGTCTACAAGACTGCGTATGACCCGGACTTCCTGCTCGTATTTCCACTGCTCGGATTTTGCGCAAAGTTCGGCGACGGGGATCGGTTCTGGCGGTGAAACGTATGCGCCGACATCGCGCATCGGCCGTAGCGGTCGATATTCGACATCGATCTGGCCGTCGAAGAATTCATGCGATCCGTCAAACACAACCACAGCGCCGGCATATTGATCGGCGTAGTGGGACCACATCAGGAGCGAGTCATTAACCCGCGAGAGACTGAGAATGCCGATAAGGCTGTTGAATTGCTGAACGATATCGCGCGACATGGCGTCGCTCGCCTGGCAGCCCTCCGGCACCTCGTTAAGCGCACCCGGCGGCGGCCGCCGGCGTTGCGCCCGTACGTCGAACGAAAAGCTGAACTGCTTCTCGCCCGAGTCGTTAGCGATCACGACTTCAGGCAGCAACTCGAACGGATCGTTGAAGGCGCTCGGCTGTGTGAACCGTACGGAGCCTTGGAGAATTCGCCTCAGGCCGGCAATGTCCACATACTTATAAAGCGGTGCGGAAGCCGCACCGGTCGCCGCGTCAGTCATCGTCCTCTCCCGTGGTTGACGGGGCACTTCTGAGCGAAATCTATATCACGCTGTTAGCTCTACGCGGGCTAGACCGCATTCGGACCTTCGCCAATCCCAGGAGAGAGATGGTCCGGTTTCGGCCGGCCCCTGTGCCCGGGATTCCAGGCTCTACTGTCGGGCTATAGCGTAGACATAGTGCTCATCATCGTCGGCGCCGGCACGCCATGAATGAGATAGTCCGGCGTTCCCGCCTGACTCACGTCCGATGAGCGCGCGCGGCGCTGGCGGCGAGATAGATCGCGGCCAGCGCCTCGACCCCCGCCTGATCTTCCGCGTCGAAGCGGGCGCGCGACGGGCTGTCGAGATCGATCACGCCGATCATCCGGCCGTCCGCCAACAAAGGGATGACCAGTTCGGAACGGGACGCCGCGTCGCAAGCGATGTGGCCGGGAAAATCGTGGACATCCTCGACCAGGATCGTGCGGCGCTGTGCCACGGCCGTACCGCAGACGCCGTTGCCGACCGGTATCCGAACGCAAGCTGGCATGCCCTGAAACGGGCCGAGCACCAATTCGTCATCGTGCAAGAAATAAAACCCGGCCCAGTTCACGTCGGGCAATTCGTGAAATATCAAGGCGGCGGTGTTGGCGGCGTTGGCGATCGGATCGCGCTCATTGTCGAGCAGCGCGCGCAGTTGCGCCGCGAGTTCCCGATAGTGCGCGTGCTTTGTCCGCGGCATGCGTCAGGATACCCTAAATATGCGCGGCGATCTTAGCTCGAGCGCCGATGACACTAATTCCGATCCGCCCTAACCGGGGAAGCGATAGGGCGCCACCCGGTCCATGCCGAGCAAGTCATTCAGTTTCGCGCCGTCGCCGACCCGGCGGAACAGGCCGGGCGCCATCCATCGCGCGTGGCCATCAAGATTGGGCGCGCCCCTGCCCGCGCGAACATCCGCGATGGCGATGGTCCGGGTTTCCAGCGAGATCCGCGTCAGGCCGGTCTCATTGCCGATACCGGCATGGGCGTGGGCGCCGGAAAAGGCGATGATCGTACCCGGATCGATCACGACCGGCGCCGCGAGATCGGGCGAGACTTCCTCCAAGAGATGCGGGATCGCCTCATCGGACGTGATCGCGTTGAGGCCGCCGGATTTCCGGCGCGCCATCACCGCGGCAAGATCGAAGGTCGCGCTGCTGTTGCGCACCGCGCGCGACCACAGCGCGGGATAGAACGCCATGGTCCGGCCGGCGGTGAGGGGATAGATCGGCGTCCACCAATTGATTTGCGCATAGAGGTTGGTGCCTCAGGTGTCGCGATGGAAGGCGATGGTCGCGGTGCTGGACGCGCGCGGCACCGGCCGATCCCGCGGCTGGCTGGGCTGAAACCGCAGCCGCAGGCGGTCGCGCGCGATCGCCATCGGATCGAGGCCGACGGCGTCGAACAGCGCCCGCCACAGCCGCTTCACCTCCGCCGATTGGCCGAATTCGCGCGACCGCTCGGCGAAGGTTTCGACTTGCGCCTCGTGGCTGAGGTGCCGGTGGATTTCCGGCGGGGCGTGGGGAAAGAACGCATCCTCCAGAAAGCCGGTCGTGAAGGCGACGAGATCGCGCATCGCCGACATTCCGTCGAAGCGGAAGATTTCGTCGGCATAGACGCGCTCGTTGAACGTGGCGGACACGCATGGCACCGGCAGGATCGTGTACATGCGGCTTAAGGTAGGCGGCCCCTATAGGCCGAACAAGCCGACCGGCAGGCCCAGATGCGTGCGGGCGATCGGTCCGGCGAAATTGAGAAATTGCGACGAGATGTGGCTGCGATACATCAGGCAGTCGCGCTGATAGCGCTGAATGCGCTGGCCCTTCTTCGCGGCGGCGGAGCTGGAATTGTTGAAAATGATATCGACGGCCTGGGTCGCGAGCTGCCCCGCATGCTGCATCTGGCCCCAGAGGCGCAGATTGTCCTCGACCGAGATGACTTGGCCGGTCTCGGCCCAGCGCGCGCAATACTCCATATACATCTGCCCGGTGCGGACCATGATCGCTTCCGCCGCGTCGGTCAGCGTCACCGCCTGGCCATAGGTGCGCTGAAAATCGGGATGCTCCGCGCGCTTGACGGTCGGCGGAAACATGGTCGTGCGCGTCTTGATGATCTTCTCGAATTCGTCGAGCGCCGCCCGCGCCGCGCCGATCACCGGCGTCACCAGCGACATGTGATACGGCCCCATGACACGCCCGAGATACATCGGGTTGCCGTGAAGCCGGGTGCCCGGCGTGCCGTCGACCATCGACTCGCCCTCCGCCCACATGCGCGGCGTCGCGACGGCGTGATGCGCCGGGATGAAGACCTTGTCCACCTTGACGCTGTTGGAGCCGCTGGCGCGCATGCCCAGCGTCTTGTCACCGCCCCAATCAGGCAGCACCGTCACCTGGTGTTTCGGGATCACGACATTGACCACGTCCGGCGGATTCTTGCCGTCGAGCACCGCCGCCGCGCCGACAAAGTGCGAGGAATGCGGAATGCCCGAGCAATAATCCCATACGCCGTCGATGATGTAGCCACCCTGCGTCGGGGTCGCCGTTCCCATCGGCGCCGGGCGGTGCGGCGAGGCATAGAAGCCATCGGCGAAGAAATCGCGCTGCGCCGCCTCGTCCCAATGCGAGGCGACCAGGAACGGGTGTGAGGCGCACAGGGTCAGGCACCAGCCGATGCCGGGATCGCCCCACGATATTTCCAGCATCGCGCGGTAGAAGGTATCGATGGAGAACTCATAGCCGCCGAACATGCGCGGCTGCAGCGTGCGATAAAGTCCCGCCTTCAGGAATTCGCGATGCAATTCGTCGGAATAGGTTCCGCGCTCCTCGGCGGCGTCGGCATCCGCCTGAACCATGGGCCGCAGGGCGGCGGCGCGCGCGATTAATTGGCGCGGCGTCAAATCGGGTTCGGGAACCGGCAGGACGCTCTGGGTTTGACGCGGCTTGAGAGTGGCGGCCATGGTTTCCCTGCCCTTTTGAGGTTTCTGTTTTCCGACGATCATCGGTCATCCATGATGGCGCCGGACTTCGCAAAATCAAACCAAATCGGCGGCCTGGCGAATTTGACGCCGCGCAACCGCCAAGTTATTTTCGTCCCTTCCGGCAGGAGCGCCGGGCGATCCCGATTTCATTCGATTCCAAGCGAGGGCCACATGATCCGAGGATTGACCGGGATTGGCGCCGCCGCGCTCGCCATAACCGTGCTGCTGCCCTGCGTGACGATGGCGCAAGGTCTGCCGACGCGCGAGGGGACCTGCGTGCGCACCAAGATCGCGCGAATCGAACACCGGCTGCAGAGTGGCACGAACGGGCCCTTCGTGCCGGATTCGGGTTCGGCCGTGGTGTTCGCCAATCGCGGCTATCAGGTCGGCTATGACGAGGTGCCGGCGATCCACCGGTCGCGGCGCGGCGATTCCGTGCTGATGTGCCTGGTCCAGTTGCCGCGCGACTGCCCGGCCGGCGATGCGCGCGGCCGCTGGTACACCACGACCAATCTGCGCACCATGGAATCCTGGACCATGCCGGATGCCGAGCATGGCTGCGGCGGGGCCTAACATCGCCGCCTAGCGGGATGGATCGGCCGCCCGGGATCGGTTGTTCTCCAACAGCGAGATTCCCCTCACTGGAGCGAGACGATGGCGGAGAGCACCGAGAAAAGGCCGAAAATCGGCGGCTGGCCCCTCACCGCCGTCATCGTCGCGGTTCTGGTCTTTCTATTCTACGTCCGTACCATCCTGACGCCGTTCGTGCTGGCAGCGGCGCTCGCCTTCATCCTCAATCCCGCGATGGATTGGGGGCAAGCGCGGTTGCGCTGGCCGCGCTGGATCTTCGCCGTGCTGCTCTACATCGCGGTGCTCGCGATCCTGGTGTTGCCGCTGTTGCTGTTCGGGGGACAGCTTGCCCGGGATATCGCGGATACCGCGACGCACCTGCCGCAACTGGTTCATAAATATGTCGGGGAGGTCGCCAAATTCGCCGGGCCGACCTTCGGCATCGCCATCGATCCCGACCAGGTCAGCAACGCCATTCTGACACGCGGCCGGAATTTTCTTCAGACCGGCGCGGTCTTCAGCGTCGCCGGTTACGGGTTCGGCGCGATCTTCGGCATCATCCTGTTCTTCGTCGTCCTAGCCTATTTCTTGCTGTCGGGACGACAGATCGTGGCCGGAATGTTCTGGCTGGTGCCGCCAGAGTATCGCCGCGACGTCGACGCCGTCGCGGTGAAAATTCTGCCGGTGCTGTGGCGCTATTTCGCCGGCCTGCTGTTCATCGTGGGATACGCGGCGATCTTCTCATGGATCGCGTTCGGGCTGGTGTTCCACGTCCCCCACGCGGCACTGATCGCGCTGGCGGTCGGCTTCTTGGAACTGGTGCCGCTGATCGGCCCCGCCATCACTTTCGCCATCGTCGGGATGATCGCGGCGCAGCAGGGCGATGTCGGCTCCGTCATCGCCCTGTTCGCCTTCGAGATCGCGATGCGGCTGTCGCTCGACGAGGTGATCGCGCCGCTGGTGCTGGGCAAGGCGGCGCGCCTGCGGCCGATCGTCATCATCTTCGCGTTCCTCTCCGGCGGCATCCTGTTCGGCATCATCGGCCTGTTGCTGGCGACGCCGGTCGCCGCCTCGATCAAGATCATCCTCATGTCCTATTATGCCGAGCCGGTCCCCGGCAAAGCCGAATCAACCATCGGTCGCCGCCCGCGCGGCCGAAGCGGCGATTGACCGGATGCGCGCCCGCTCGCCATGATGCGCGCGGGGGATTTCATTCCATGACGCGCGCCGACACCGTTACCGCACGGCCGATCCGGCTGCTGGTGCTGGCGATCGTGGCCACCCTCGTCGCGCTCGTCAGTTTCGTCGTCAATCTCGCCATCATGATGATGTCGCCGATGATGTTCGATGCCGGGGAGAGTGCCTGGCTGTGGACCGTCTTCATCGCGATCTGGCTGACGCCGCTGGTGCTCGCCGCCGGAATCGCGGTCGCATGGCTCGGCTTTGGCATCAGGTGGACCGGCGTCGCGATCGCCGGCCTCGCCATCGTGCTGGCGCCGGCCGCGATGTGGCTGGTGCTGGTTCTGTTCGGCTAAGTCAGGGCGCGCGGTTCTGCGCGCTCCAATTACGTTCCAGGTTGGCGATCAGCGCCGGGCTGAAATGGCAATAAGCTTGCTCGCGGGCATAGACCGCCATATAGCGGCGGAACAAATCCAGCGGCTCCTGCCCGATGCGAATGGCCCGGCGATTGCCGGCCGCGCTGACCACGCCGGAACTGGTGAAGCCATCGACCACCGCCTCCAGCGCGGCATCGAGCGAATCGGGCGGCACCACCTCGTCACAGACGAGGCGCCCCGCCGGCGTATCGCAATCGAGCCGGCGGCCATAAAGAATCGCCTCGCGCGCGATGCGATCGCCGGTAAATCGCCATAGGCGCATATTGGATGCTCCTGGAATGATGCCCTCTTTACGCGCCGGTAATGTCATATAAGCATCGCTTGCCGCCAGGATGTAATCGACCGCGAGCAGGATCTGGCAGCCACCGCCGATGGCAAAACCATCGACCACCGCGACCCAGGGTTTCTCCACGGTGCCGCCGTAAATTTCATCGGGGCTGATGTCGGGCCGCGCGACGCCGCGAAACAGCTTGTTGACGAAGCCCATCTCGCGCCGGATGTACCAGAGATACGAAATCCGGCCGTGATAGAGATGCGTCAGGTTGATCCCGGCGGAAAACAGCCGCCGGCCGGCGAATTTCGGATGATCGACGGTATCGCCGCGCAGGATGCCGATATCGCTGGCCGGGTCGAGGCAGGCGAGATCGGCGGCGATTTCGAGATCGTCGATCGTGCTCTCGTCCTCGGCGTTGAGGAAGCGGCGGTTGCGCATGGTTAGGTGCGACGCCTTGCCCTGGCGCTCGAGGCTCGCGCCGTCCAGCGCCAGCGTGCCATGCGCCCGAAAATGCGCCAGTCGTTCCAGCGATTCCGGGCGCGGCAGCAACATGGCGTGACAGAGATGCATGCCCGCCGCCGGATGCGCCAGCACCTGCGCCAGGAAAATGCCCTGGTCGATTTCGATGCCGTCCTTGTGCCCCTGGGGAATGCCGTCATCCGCCGCCAGCCGCCGGGCATCCGGGGTCAAGCCGGGCAGGAAGGCCGCAGCATCGCTGACCAGCACCTCCACGCGCTTGAACGCACCATAATCCTGGCTCAGCGCGCGGTAGATAGTCTCGACATGGGTCGCCAGAAACCGCTCACGCGACGCCCGCTCGCGCGTCAGGATCGCGGTGGCGGCCACCGCCTCGCCCGCCGAGCGGGCCAGCTTGCGCGGCAGCCGGTTCAGCAGGTCGGCGCCCATCCGCCAACGCCGCGAGAAGGCATCGGCATCGCGCCGATAGTCGCCCGAAATCGTCTCGTCGGCGGCGAGCCACGCGGCGACCTCCGCGCCCGGCAAACCGGCGCCAGCGAGCAGTTCCTCGGTCGTTGCGTCCATGCCTCGTCTCCTAGCCACGCGGCCGCTTGTCGATGACGCGTCGCGCCTTGCCTTGGGAGCGCTCGATCGATCCGGGCGCCACCGCCCGCACCGTCGTCGTCACGCCGACATGCGCCTTGATCAGATGCACGGCGCGGCTCGCCAGCGCCGCCGTATCGTCGGCGCCCAGGACCGCCCGCGTCTCGACGATCACCGCGAGTTCGTCGAGCCGGTCGGGCCGCGACACTTCCAGCACATAGTGGGGCGCCAGCATCGCCTCCGCCGCGAGCGCCGCCTCGATCTGGCTGGGGAAGACATTGACGCCGCGAATGATCAGCATGTCGTCGCTGCGCCCCTTGATGCGCTCGATCCGCCGCATCGCGCGTCCGGTGCCGGGCAGCAGCCGCGTCAGGTCGCGGGTGCGATAACGGATCACCGGCATCGCCTCCTTGGTCAGCGCGGTCAGCACCAGTTCGCCCTCCGCGCCATCCGGTAGCACCGCGCCGGTGTCGGGGTCGATGATTTCGGGCAGGAAATGATCCTCCCAGATCGTCAGCCCATCCTTGGTATCGAGATATTCCTGGCCGACGCCGGGGCCAATGACTTCGGAAAGCCCATAGATGTCGACCGCATCGAGGCCGAGGCGCCGCTCGATCTCGGCGCGCATGCTTTCGGTCCACGGCTCGGCGCCGCAGATCGCGATGCGCAGGCTGCACGCGCGCGCATCGAGACCCTGGCGGTCGAATTCGTCGGCGATGGCGAGCAAATAGGATGGCGTCACCGCGATCAAATCCGGCTCGAAATCGCGAATGAGCCGCACCTGACGCTCGGTGAAGCCGCCGCCCATCGGGATGACGGTGCAGCCGAGCCGCTCGGCCCCGTAATGCAGGCCGAGACCGCCGGTGAACAGGCCATAGCCATAGGCAACATGCATCTTGTCGCCGCGCCGGCCGCCGGCGGCGCGGATCGAGCGCGCGACCAGATCGGCCCACAGATCGAGATCGCCCCTTGTATAGCCGACCACCGTCGGCTGGCCCGTGGTGCCGCTGGACGCATGGACGCGGTTGATCTCACTCATCGGCACCGCGAACATGCCGAAGGGATAATTGGCGCGCAGATCGTCCTTGGTCGTGAACGGCAGCCGCGCCAGATCGTCGAGGCTTTTGATGTCGCGGGCCGCCACCCCCGCCGCCGCGAATGCCTGTCGATAATGCGGCACCGCATGCGCCGCGAGGGCGACGGCCCGCTGGAGCCGCGACAATTGCAGCGCGCGCAGCTCGTCGATGCCGGCGGTCTCGATTGGCTCGGCCTGATCGTCGCGATTCCGTTCCATGCGCTTTCTCCCGCCGCCGATGGTAGGACCCCGAATCAGTCGATGGGAAAAAATGTTAGACCATAGATTTTATATACTGTTTGACGCGCGACGGAATTTGCTCATCAATGGCAAGACAGAAAACCCGAGGGGAGTGCCATGGCGACCGACAGCAAACATGCCGAGACCCAAGTGCTGCATGCCGGCAGCTATCGCAGCGATCCCGCCACCAACGCGGTGGCGGTGCCGATCTACCAGACCACCAGCTTTCAGTTCCACGATACCGGCCAAGCGGCGCGGCTGTTTGCGTTGCAGGAATTGGGCAACATCTACACCCGAATCATGAATCCGACCCAGGCGGTGCTGGAAGAGCGTGTTGCCGCGCTCGAGGGCGGCGTCGCGGCGCTGGGCCTGGCGTCCGGCCAGTCGGCGAGCCTGTTCTCGATCCAGAACATCACCCATGCCGGCGATAATTTCGTCGCCTCGACCGATCTCTATGGCGGCACCTGGAATCTGTTCGCCAACACGCTGAGCACGATGGGCATCGAAGCGCGGTTCGTCGATCCGTCGGACCCCGAGAATTTCCGCCGCGCCACCGATGCGCGCACGCGCTGCTATTACGCCGAGACCCTGCCCAACCCGAAGCTTGAGGTGTTTCCCATCGGCGAGGTGGCGAAGATCGGCCGTGAGCTGGGCGTGCCGCTGATCATGGACAATACCGCGGCGCCGATCCTGTGCCGGCCGCTCGATCATGGCGCCGCCATCGTCATGCATTCGACCACCAAATATATCGGCGGCCATGGCACCTCGATCGGCGGCGTGCTGGTGGACGGCGGCAATTTCGATTGGGAGGGGCATGCCGACCGCTTCCCGATGCTGAATACGCCTGACCCCAGCTATCATGGCGCGGTGTGGACCCAGGCGGTGAAGCCGCTCGGCCCCATCGCCTATATCCTCAAGGCCCGGGTCACCCTGCTCCGCGACATCGGCGCCGCCATGAGTCCCTTCAACGCCTTCATGTTCATTCAGGGGCTGGAGACCCTGCCCTTACGCATGCGCGAGCATTGCGCCAACGCCATCAAGGTGGCGGCCTATCTCGGGAAACACGCGAAGGTAACGAAGGTCATCTTCCCCGGCGCGATGAGTGGCGAGGCCCGGCGGCGCGCCGACGCGTATCTGAAGGGCGGCTATGGCGCGCTGGTCGGGTTCGAGGTGGCCGGCGGCCGCGAGGCCGGCCAGCGCTTCATCAACGCGCTGAAGATGCATTATCACGTCGCCAATATCGGCGACACGCGCAGCCTGGCGATTCACCCGGCCTCGACCACGCACTCGCAATTGACCCCTGAGGAGCAGATCAAGACCGGCGTGACCGACGGCTATGTCCGGCTGTCGGTCGGGATCGAGCATATCGACGACATCATCGCCGACCTCGATCAGGCATTCGCGGCGGCATAGGCGTCGAAGTTGTCAGTTGTCAGTTGTCGGACTGATAACTGACAACTGACGACTGATAACTGACGACTGATAACTTCCCTACCGCTTTTCGTCCGGCTCGATCGCCATGCCGGATAGCGGGTCGACGAAGACCAGATGATCGGTCACGCCCTTCACGCCCGGAATATTCTCGGCGGCGATGCGCAGCGCCAGTCGCTCGCGCTCGTCGGTGATGGTGCCGCGCAGCTCGACGATGCCGTGGCTCACCGCGATCCGCAGCACGGCGCGCGGGGCCCAGCGCTGCTTGTCGATTTCGGCGAGCAGATTGGCGCGAATCTCCTCGTCGGTCGCGGGTATGGTCGGCGCCTTTTCGGCGTCGGCGACCAGCGCGCGCAGGAGGTCGGCGCGGCTGACGATCCCCACCATCTTGTCGCCCGCCACCACCGGCAGCCGCTTGACATGGTGCTTTTCCATCAGCGCCACGATCTGTTCCAGCGTCGCGTCCGGGGCGACCTGGATCACATTCTCCGACATGGCCTCGCCGACCTTGCGGGCATGGGCGTGGATATAGTCCTGGGCGGCACGGCCGGGCCCCAGCAGCAGCTCCAGCCAATGGGAGCGGCGGCGCTCGGTGCCGGTTTCGGTCCGGCGCAGCAGATCGCCCTCGGTCAGGACGCCGACCAGCCGGCCCTGCCAGTCCAGCACCGGCAGACCACTAATCCGGTGCTGAAGCATCAGGCGGGCGGCATCGAGCACGCTAGTCTCGGCGTTCAGCGTCAGCACGTCGTTGGTCATGATATCGGCGGCGTTCATTGCGATCCCCTTTCGACGGCAAGCACCCTATGATGCCGCTCGCGCCTTGAAAAGAGTGCGGCAGCCACGGACGGGGAACCACGCCGGGAAATCCGGCGTTGAGGCTTGGCGATGACCACAATAGCGACACCGGCGAAGCCGCCGATAAAGCCGATAAAGCCGACTTTCTGGTCCAAGCTCGGGCCGGGATTGATCACCGGGGCCGCCGACGACGACCCCAGCGGCATCGCCACCTATTCCCAGGTCGGCGCCCAGTTCGGCTATGCCATCGGCTGGACCATGCTGTTCAGCTATCCACTGATGGTCGCGATTCAGGAGATCAGCGCCCGCATCGGCCGGGTCACCGGGCGGGGCATCGCCGCCAATCTGCGCATCCATTATCCGCTGCCGCTGCTGCATGCCATGGTGGTGCTGCTGCTGGTCGCCAACATCATCAATCTCGGCGCCGATCTGGGTGCGATGGGCGATGCGTTGGACCTGGTGGTGGGCGGCAATTACCGCGCCGTTTACGTCGTGGGATTCGCGGTGCTGTGCGCCGCGCTGCAGATATTTTCGCGCTATGAACGCTATGTGATGATCCTGAAATGGTCGACGGTGGTGCTGCTGGCCTATGTCGCAACGGCGCTGGCGATCGACATCCCCTGGGGTACGGTCGCGACCCATGTGCTGCTGCCGTCGATCACCTTCAACAGCGATTATCTCCTCGCCATCGTTGCGGTGCTCGGCACCACCATCAGCCCCTATATGTTTTTCTGGCAATCGTCGGAGGAGGCGGAGGAAGAGCGCCTCGATCCCGCCCAGGCGCCGCTGATCGAGGATGGCCACGACGCCACGGCGCAGATCCATCGCATCGAGCTCGACACCTATGTCGGCATGAGCGTCTCCAACATCATCGGCCTGTTCATCATCATCACCACCGCCGCGACCCTCCACGCCCACGGCATCACCGATATCCAAAGCTCGTCCCAAGCGGCCGAGGCGCTGCGCCCGCTCGCCGGAAATTTCGCCTTCCTGCTGTTCGCGCTGGGCATCGTCGGCACCGGCCTGCTGGCGGTGCCGGTGCTGGCGGGCAGCGCCGCCTATGCGGTCGGCGAAGCGCTGCAATGGAAGGTCGGGCTGGGCCGGCTGCCGCACGAAGCCAAGGCCTTTTATGGCTTGATCGCGGCCGCGACGCTGATCGGCATCGTGATCAATTTCGTCGGTCTCGATCCGATCAAGGCGCTTTATTGGAGCGCCGTCATCAACGGCATCGTGGCGGCGCCGCTGATGGTGGTGATGATGCTGATGACCGCGAACAGCAAGATCATGGGCCGCTTCACCCTGCCCTGGCCGTTGAAGACGGTCGGCTGGATCGCAACGCTGGTGATGATCGTCACGGCGCTGGCGCTGGTCGGCAGCTGGCTGATATAGCGGGCGCCGCGATGGCGGACGACAGCCAAGATAGATGGTCGATCCTGGCGGTCGGACGGTTTCCCGAACCGGTCATGGCCGATTTGCGCGCCGCCTTCGACATGGAATTTCTCGATACGGTGCCACCGGGCGGCATCATTGCCGCTGTCGCCGGGCGCGACGCGCTGATCATGTCGTTCGGCACCGAATTGCGGCGTAATGCCATCCTCGCACTGCCCGCCTCCGTGAAGGCGATCGCCACCTATTCCGTCGGCTATGAGCATATCGATGTCGCGGCGGCCCGCGCACGCGGCCTGCCGGTGCTGAATACCCCCGATGTGCTGACCGACGCGGTCGCCGAAATCGGGCTGTTCCTGATGCTGGGCGCGGCACGGCGCGGGACCGAGAGCATCGATCTGATCCGCGGCCGCCACTGGCCGGGCTGGAACGCAACCCAATTGATCGGTGTCGAGCTGGTGGGAAAGCGGCTCGGCATTCTTGGCATGGGGCGGATCGGCCGCGGCATCGCCCGGCGCGCCCGCGCCTTCGGCATGGACATCCATTATCACAATCGCCGGCAACTGGCGCCCGCGCTGGAGGATGGCGCGGTATTTCATGCCGAGTTCGCCGCGATGGCGGGCGTGGCCGATGTGCTGATGGTGGCCGCGCATCTCAGCGCCGAGACGCGGCACTATCTCGATGCGGACCGGATCGCGCTGCTCAAGCCCGGCGCCATTGTGTGCAATGTCGCGCGCGGCGATCTGATCGACGATGATGCCCTGATCGCGGCGCTGGGGGATGGCCGGGTGAACGCCGCCGGCCTCGACGTGTTCGCGGACGAACCAAACATCGACCCGCGCTATTACGACCTGCCCAATGTCTTCATGCTGCCGCATATCGGCAGCTCCACCATCGAAACCCGGCGCCGCATGGCGCGGGCGCTGATCGCCGGCCTGCGCGCCGTTCAGGCCGGCGCGGCGCCGGCCAACGCGGTGGTCTAATCCGCCACCGCTGGGCCGATGACGCCTGAACATTCGCCAAAGCCGATCGCGACATGGCCCGCGCGCTCGGCGCGGCCACGGAAGATCGCCTCGTCCCCGTCGGCAAGCCACAGACGCTGCTCGTCGCCGATAGCCAGCGGCGTGGTGGCGCCGGTGTTAAGCTCGGCGATGCAGGCCCGGCTGTCGTCGGTCGGGCCGGAAACGGTGCCGCTGGCCAGGAGATCGCCGGGGCGCAGATTGCAGCCATTGGCGGTGTGGTACGTCACCATCTGCGCGAAGGTCCAATAGAGGGCGTTGGCGTTGGTGTGGGTGACCTGCGCCGGCGCCGCGCCATTGGCGCGCATCGCGGCGGTGCGCCAATAGGCGTCGAGCGCGATGTCGAAGCCGCCCTCCTCAAGGTCGGTTCCATGCGACAGATGCGGAAACGGCGCGGGATCGTCGGCGTCGCGCGTGAAGGCCGGCGCCCGGAACGGCGCCAACGCCTCAGAGGTCACGATCCATGGCGAGATCGAGGTCGAGAAGCTCTTGCCGGAAAAGGGACCCAGCGGCTGCGATTCCCAGCGCTGAATGCCGCGCGCCGACCAATCGTTGAGCAGGCAATAGCCGAAGATATGATCCGCCGCCTGCGCGATGCCGATGGGCGCGCCCAACGCATTGCCCGGACCGATGAAGGCCGCCAGCTCCAACTCGAAATCGAGCGCCGTCTCCGGCCCATAGAGGATCGCGTCGCCCTCGCCGCGAAATTCGCCCTTGGGCCGCACGATGGTCTCACCGGCGATGCGCACCGAGCTGGCGCGGCTGTTATAGGCGATCGGCTGGTATTTATAGGAGGGTGGGACCGTGCTTCGTCCCATCCGCATGGTGTGGAAGATCGAGGACAGAAAATCGGAAAAGGCGCCGATCGCCGCCGGCAGATGCATCTTTGCCTCGGTCA
>Ga0208357_1000235_pt1 | contig 45822 bp, 48 predicted proteins | sample NGESurdeep092012_6_FD_184487 | JGI IMG/M metagenome (GOLD analysis project Ga0208357, IMG submission 184487) | Arctic peat soil microbial communities from Barrow, Alaska - NGEE Surface sample F52-2 deep-092012 (SPAdes) | ecosystem: Environmental > Terrestrial > Soil > Wetlands > Peat ...
TAGACGTTTGCCGGCTGCGGCCGGATATTGGCTGGACGAGCGCCGACCTGTTGTACCGCGACCGGACAGTATATGACAGGCTGCGGTCAGACTCGCCGCCTAACCTCGAGCTTTTGCCGGCCGACGCCGTAGATTTAGACACGGCGACGGGCGGGCGGCAATACGATAGAGTATTGTCGGCTTACCTATACCTCCATCTCTGGCGGGTAGGTGCCGAGCCGGCCGAAGCCGCCGCCAGGCAAATGCTGCGGGCCACGACCCCGCGCGGTCAATTATCCGCCGGGCCGGTCAACGAAGCTTTGGGCGGTCCCGGCCAAGAAGATACTTATCGAATAACCGGCCAGGCGATTACCCTGGACGCTCCGGCTAACGATGAAGGCCTGCAACGTTCGGCTTTGCTGATCGCCCAAGCCACGAAACTGCCGAAAGTGGCAATCCGGGCGCTGGTCGGACCTAATTAAAACAGCTTTTTAAAAAAGTTGGGCCGTTTAGTCGACCTTGGTTTCGGCTTCGTCGTGGCGGGCCTGGACGGCAGCGGCTTTGGCCTCGAGGTCGGCTTCTTCCTTGGCTTTGGCCTCGGCCTTCTCAGCGGCTTCGGCGGCTTTGGCTTCGTGGAGTTTGGCTTCTTCGGCTTCGAGGGCTTCGTCATGGACCGAGTTAACAGCTTCGCGGTCGAAGTCGACGCCGGTCATACGGGCTGATTTGCCGGTGCGCTGGCGCATGTAGCTCAGGTAGTTGCGGCGAACTTTGCTACGCTTGGTGACTTCTACCTGGACGACCAGCGGGCTGTGCAGCAAGAAACTCTTCTCGACGCCGATGCCGCTGGCGATCCGGCGGACGGTAATGCGGCTGGTGTGGCTGCCGCGGTTGTCGGTCCGGATGACCAGACCTTGGAAGATCTGGATGCGCTCCTTGTTGCCTTCGCGGATTTTTTGGTGCACTTTGACGGTGTCGCCGCTGCGCACGTCGACGACGGCTTTTTTCTTGTACCGGTCATTAATTTTCTGGATCACGCTCTGCATATCCGGTCAAGTGTACACGATTTACCCCTCTGGCGCAAGGCTTTTAGCCGATGACGCGGTAGAGTTCGTCGAGGGTCGTTTGGCCGGCGATGGCTTTTAGGATGCCGTCCTGGTTCATTGTCAGCATGCCCGACGCACGGGCGGCGTCCTCGATGTTCTGGGTCGAGACGCTGGTTTTGGGGCTTTCCAGCAGCTGGCGCAGCGAGTCGCTCATGGTGAACTGTTCGCGGATGGCCAGCTGGCCCTGGTAGCCGTAAGGGTTGGCTTCGGAACTGCCGGCTTTGTAAAGCTGCAAACCGTCGAGGTTGGGCCGCTCGAAGCCTTCGGGCAAAGTCGCCAGGACGTCGTTAATCCGTTTCCAGTCGGCTTCCGACGGCGTATAGGCCTGCTTGGTACTATCGTCGAGGCGCCGGATCAGGCGCTGGGCCATGACTAGCCGGATGGCCGAAACGAATAACGGGTTCTCGCCGATGATATCGGAGATGCGTGTCAAGGCGGCGGCCGCCGAACCGGCGTGGAAAGTCGCCAGCACCAGATGCCCGGTCAGGGCCGCTTGCAAAGCCGTCCGGGCAGTATCCATGTCGCGGATCTCGCCGACCATGACGATGTCCGGGTCAAGCCGCAGGACGGCCCGCAACTTGCTGGCGAAACTCTCGTCGTTGCCGGCCTCGCTCGAGGTGACGGAAATCTGCGTAACGCCCGGGAACTGGTACTCGACCGGGTCCTCGATAGTAATAATCTTGCGTTCTTCGGTGTTAAGCGTGTTCAGCATGGAATAGAGCGTGGTAGTTTTGCCCGAGCCGGTCGGCCCGACGACCATGACCAGGCCGGTCGGTTTAGCGATGATGCCGTCGACGATCTGGCGCTCGGCGGCCGACAGGCCCAGGCGGTCCAGGGTGTACATGCCCTCGTCCATATTGAACAGGCGCATCACGGCGTCCATGCCGTTAATAGTCGGCACGGTTTCCAGGCGCACGTTAACGTCGACGTCGTTGCCGTCGGCCATTTTGACCTTTTGGGCGATGTGGCCCTGCTGGGCTTCGTTGACCCCAGTCGAAACGTTGCCGGCGCTAGCGATAGCCGAAATCAGCGTATGGTATTTGTCAGGTTGCAAACGGGCGATCGGGTGCAGCACGCCGTCAATCCGAAAACGGATCCGGACGTCGTCGGGCTGGGTTTCGATGTGGATATCCGAAGCGTTCAGGTTGTGGGCCTGGGCCACCAGGTAAGCCAGCATGTCGTCGGCCTTAACTTGCTGGAGCATGTCGGAAATCCGCCCGACCAGCTCGCTGTCGTCCGTCTGGTTGAGCGCTATATCCTGGTAAACGACCTTTTCGGGCGGGTCATACAGCTTCATGTAGTCGCGGTAACCAGCATCGGAAATAATCGCGAAGACGACTTTCTGGTCGGCAAAGTGCTTCTCCAGGTCAGCCATCGTTTGCTGGGAAGTGGTCGTAGTGACGCCGAACAGTATGTTGCTCCGGTCGGCCGTCAGCGGAATGACCCTTAATTTGTAAAGGTCGGGCACCGCCAGTATGTCACTGAACAAGGCTTTCTCGCCCGGCCCCGAAGTGTCGAAATAATCCATGCCCAGTACCCGGGCACGGCGCTCGGTAGCTTGTTCTTCGTCAAATCGGGCGTCTTGGCTCATACGTTTCCAGTATAAAGCATAAGCGTCGCCAAGAGCCAATGCTGTATATTTGTTCCTAATGAGGCAGCTAATCCTAATCGCCCACAATTTGCGCAGCGCCCACAATGTCGGCTCGCTGCTAAGGACCTGCGAGGGGCTGGGCATCGACACGGTTTATTTGACCGGCTACACACCCTACCCGGCGCGCGCGGGCGACGAACGTTTGCCCCACCTGGCCCAAAAAATCGACCGCCAAATCGCCAAAACCGCGCTGGGCGCCGAAAAGTCGGCCGCCTGGCAGCACCAAGCCGACATTAACGCCGTGCTGTCCGGCCTCAAAGACCGGTCTTTCGTAATCGCCGCCCTGGAACAAGCCCCCGGATCAGTTAAATTGCCCGGCTTCGACCCGCCGGACAAGTTGGCCCTGGTCGTCGGCCGCGAAGTCGAAGGCCTCGAACCGGAAATCCTGGCTATTTGCGACCCGATCTTGGAAATTCCGATGTTCGGCCGCAAAGAATCCTTTAATGTCGTCCAGGCGGCGGCCATGGCCCTCTACCACTGCCGGTTCGTAAGCGCCGGTGTGGTATAATTTAAAGGTTAAATTAGAAATCAACAGATGGCTTTAGCAACCAGACCAAGACCAACCACCCACCATAAAAAACGCCACGCCCGCCACCACCGGCATAGCCCCGGCTATCTCAAGACTTACTGGCCTTACCTGCCGATGCTGGCGATTGTCGGCGCCGGCGTGGCGGTTAACAACTCGCTCTATAGCGGCGGTTTCGGCCTTTCCAGTACGTTCGCGGCCGGCGGGCCGGCGGCTTCGACCCGCATCTCGGCCATGACCGGTCAGGCCGGCTGGGGCCTGGCGGCCGTGGTCTTCATCACCGCCGCGGCGGCCGCGGTTTTCACTTTCAGCCACTGGTACCGGATACGTAGCGTGGTTAGCCGCGGCGAGACGTTCGCCATCAGCCACCCGTGGTTTGATATTCTCCTGGTGTTAGTACTGACGTCGGGCGTTGTGCTGACCCGCAATATCGCCTAGCTGTTTGTTGGCGGCTTATTGTATGACCAGGTTGTCGGCGCCGACCAGTTCCTGAAGTTTGGTCAGCCCGTCGCTGGCCCGGTCGATGCCCATGGGCAGTTTGATCGCCTGCTTGGACGCGGCTTCGCCAAGCACCAGTACGACTTCGGTCTCGCCCTGGTGCCGGTCAATCGTTTGCTTAAGCGACACCAGCATCTGCTGGTCCTGGGTATTGATTAGCCTGACATAAACCCGTTCGGGCAGGGTTTTGTCAGGCGCGCCGGCTGGGCTGACCCTGGCTTGGGCAATAGCTTTGGCGGCACGGGCTTTGGGGGTCTTAGGTTTCTTGCCGGTCGCTTCGTAAGCGGCAGCTTGTTCGGCGGTGATTTCGCGGGCGTCATCAACGGTTATTTTGACTTCGCCGGTGCTGTTGCCGTCACGGTCGCGGGAGCTGACTTTGCCCCGGACCAGCACCACCCGGTCGCGTTCCCATAGGCCGACCGTCTGCTGGTAGCTGTTCGGAAACAGGATGATTTCGATCTCGCCGAAGCGGTCTTCCAGCTTAACGAAAGCCATACGCTGGCCGTTCTTGGTCGTAATTTCACGGAAATCGGAGATGGCGCCGCCAATGCTGACGTGCTTGCCGTCATGGTCGGCCGTGATGGTATTGAGCGGTACGGTTTGCTCGCCCAGGATGGTCTCGAACATTTCCAGCGGGTGCTGGCTGAGGTACAGACCAAGCAGTTCGCGCTCCCACAGTAGCTGCTCGTGGTTGCTGATAACGGCCGGCGCGGCCTGCAGCTCCAGCTGGGTCCGCGGCAGCGCCGTGTCCGGACTGTCGCCAAAAATATCCGTCTGGCCGCTCGTAGCCTGCTTCTGCAGCCGGGCGGCAAAAGCCAGCATCAGGTCGAGGTTATGCAATAGCGTCGAGCGGTCGGCGAAACGGTCGAAAGCGCCGGCCTTAATTAGGCTTTCTAGGGGCTTGCGGTTGACCACCCGGCTATTCACCCGGCTTAAGAAATCCTCGAGGCTGATAAAATTACCTTCGTCACGGGCCCGGATAATTTCTTCTACGACACCAGTACCGACATTCTTAATAGCCGCCATGCCGAAACGGATCTGCTCGCTGCCGGGCACTACCGCGAACTCGACGAACGATTCATTGACGTCTGGCGGCAGAACCGTAATACCCATGTGCTTGCACTCGGTGATTTCAATCGCCAAACGGTCGGTATCGTCATAATCACTGGTCATCAAGGCCGCCATGAAGGCTGCCGGATAGTGGGCCTTAAGGTAAGCCGTTTGGTAGGCGATGGTGGCATAGCAAGCGGCGTGCACCTTGTTGAAACCGTAATCCGCGAAGGCTTCCATGCGGACCCAGAATTTTTCGGCGAAACTTTTCTGAACCTGGCTATGGGTGACCATGCCTTCGACGAAGGCCGTCTTCATTTTGGCCATGGTGTCGCGCTGTTTTTTGCCGATAGCTTTACGCAGCGTGTCGGCCTGGCCGCCCGTGAAGCCGCACATTTCTTTGCTGATTTGCATGAACTGTTCCTGGTAGACCAGCACGCCGTAGGTGCTTTGGAGCGCGGCCCGCAAGCCGGGGTGCTCGTAAACGGTCTGCTTGCGGCCATGCTTACGGGCGATAAAGTCATCGATGAACTGCATCGGGCCCGGCCGGTACAAGGCGTTCATGGCGATAAGGTCGTCAAAAACCGTCGGTTTCAGCTCCTTCAGGTAGCGTTTCATGCCGGCTGATTCAAATTGGAAAACACCTGTAGTATCGGCCCGCTGGAACAGTTCATAAGTCGGGGTATCGTCAAGCGTGATGCTATTTATATCGATCGTGTCGCCGTAAACCCGTTTAATGATGCGCAAGGCGTTATTAATAGTCGTCAGGTTCGAGAGACCCAGGAAGTCCATCTTGAGCAGTCCCAGTTCTTCGATCGGGCCCATCGAGTATTGGGTCGCTATGACGCCCTTTTGGGCCATTTCGAGCGGCGTGTAATAGACGATGTCCTCGGGGGCGATAACGACGCCGGCGGCGTGGACGCCATGCGAACGGATCGTGCCTTCCATCTGGACGGCCAGGTCAAAAACTTTGCGGGCCGTCTCATTGGTCTCGTACTCGTGCTTGAGTTCGCGATTGTCCTTCAGCGATTTGGCCAGCAGTATGTGCCGGCCTTGCACCGGCGGCGGGATCATCTTGGCCAGCCGGTCGGCTTCGGCGTACGGTACCTGCAAAACCCGCGAGACGTCACGCACAGCGTTACGAGCCGCCATCCGGCCGAACGTCACGATGTTGGCCACCCGCTCCTTGCCATACTTGTCGACGCAATACTGGATGACTTCTTCGCGGCGGCTATCCTGGATGTCAATGTCGACGTCGGGCATGCTGATGCGGTCGGGGTTGAGGAAACGCTCGAACAGCAAGTCGTACAGCATCGGGTCTACTTCGGTGATCTTAAGGGCGTAGGCGATGATCGAGCTGGCCGCGCTGCCCCGGCCCGGCCCGAAGACTATACCCTGGTTTTTGCCCCAGTTGATGAAGTCGGCGATAATCAGGAAATAGCCGTTAAAACCCATGCTTTCGATAACGCCCAGCTCATAGTCGGCGCGTTCTAGGACTTCTTGGGATAGCTTATTCTTGGACTCGGCGATTGATAGCTTTTGGGTTTCGGCTTCCGGAATCTTGCCGTAGCGCCAGGCCAGGCCCCGATAAAGCAGTTTTTCGAGATATGACCTTTCGGTTTCGCCTTTGGGCACGGGGAATTTCGGTATTAAGATCTTGCCGAGCTCTATGGTGACTTCGCAGCGGTCGGCGATAGCCCGGCTATTGGTAATGAATTCCGGGTGTTCCGCGCCCCAGCGGCCAATCAAGTCTTCCGGCTTGTTGACGTGCAGGTCGAAGTCTTTCAGAGTCATCCGCTTCTCGTCGCTCAGGAACGAGCCGGTCTGGACGCAAAGCAGGATTTCGTGGGCCTCCTGGTCTTCGTGGCGGAGGTAATGGGCATCGCAGGTTACCACGCAAGGTATGCCAAGCTCTTGGCCGAGCTGGATGACCTGGTCGTTAATGGTTTTTTGCACGGTCCAGTGGCCGGGGTGGTCGGGGTGGCCGTGGTCCTGGACTTCCAAGTAATAACGGTCGCCGAAGGTCTGCTTGTACCACTTAGCGATCTGTTTGGCCTGGTCGTATTGGCCCTGGCGGAGGGCGTCGCCGATTTCGCCGCTGGCGCAGCCGCTGAGGCAAATCAAACCTTCGTTATGCTTTTCCAGCAGTGAGCGGTCAATCCGCGGCTTGTAATAAAAGCCCTCGAGGTTGGCGATCGTCGACAGGGCCATCAGGTTCTGGTAGCCCTCGTTATTCATGGCCAGCAGTATCAAGTGGTAGTATTGCTTGTCTTTGCCCGGCTCCTTGTCGTACAGGCTGCGGGCCGCCACGTACGCCTCAATGCCGATGATCGGCTTGATGCCGGCGGCCTTGGCTTCTTTGTAAAATTCGATGGTGCCGCTAAGCGTGCCATGGTCGGTGACGGCCACCGCCGTCATGCCGCTGTCCTTGACATGTTTAACCAGGGCCGGCACCTTAGTCAGGCCGTCCAGCAAACTGTACTGGGTATGGTTGTGCAGGTGCACGTAATCGTCGGCGGCAAGCGCGATCTTTTTTTTGGCCAAAATATCCCTCAAGAGCTCTTACGTATCAGTTTAAATTATATCACCGACCGGCGGCCGGGTGAAAACCGATTCTGCCCCGCTAAAGCGGCGCTAAGCTATTTCTTGAGGTAGCTGCGTAAGTGCTTGAGGGCCAGGTTGGCGTTCTTGACGGCCCTGGCCAGGTCCTTGTCCTCGGCATCGCCTTCATGGATGGCGCTGATGACTTCACGGGTCTTTTCTTTGGTGTCCTTGGCTTTTTCGACCAGTTCGGCCAGTTCCTTTTGGGCTTTGGCGCTGAGCTTGTCACTGCCGGTTTTGGCGTCTTTGATAACCTTGTCGAGTTCGGTGTGGAGTTGCTTGAGATCTTTTTCGGCTTCGACCCGGCTGCGCTCGGCGGCGTTTTTGATGTCGTTGCGGGTTTGCTTGCCGCTCTTAGGGGCCGTTAGGACGCCGGCCACGTAGCCGGCGGCCGCCGCTACGGTGCTGCCGATAGCAATTCGTTTGAGGTTCTGGCGTTGGCGGTCTTTTCGGCTCATTACTTTTTTTGGTTCCTTTGCGTTACTTTAATAATATTACGGATAAGCTTGAACAGCGCCATCCGGCCCTGGGTGTCTTTGAGCACGTCAGCCACCGATTCGACCGAGTCGACGACGCCTTCGGCCTTATTGATAACCCGGCGGACACCCGATAGCAGCCTCAGCAGGCCGATAACCAGGGCTATGCACAGCAGGAAGAAAAGACTGAGCAAACTGGTCAGGATGATAAGCAGCACGGTGTCAGTAGTCGTCATATGTTCAGTATATAACTAATTGACAGGTTGTCCAGTCAAGACCCCAGCTGCTGCCGCAGGTAATCCTCGAGCGCCGGGCCGATGTCGTCGCGCTTGAGCGCGAAATTGAAAACCGTCTTGAGGTACTCCAACGGATTGCCGGTGTCGTGGTAGACGCCGCCCTTGATTTCCAGGCCGTAGATGTGGTGGCCGTCCTGGATCATATTCTGCATGGCTTCTTGGATCATAAATTCGCCGCTGGCCGGGTCGTAAGCTTCGCGCTGTTTTTGCAAATAACCGACCATGCCGTATTCGAATAGGTAGCCGCTGACCGATGCCAGGTCGGACGGCGCCTTTTCGCGGCCGGGCTTCTCGACGATGGTCGTCATGTCGATTAGGCCGGGCGCGACCTCTTCGCCGGCGATGTAGCCGTAACGCTTGTAGTCTTCCTCGCCGTCGCGCCGGATAGCCGTAATGACCGACCCGCCGCGCTCCTGGTAAACCGCCAGCATCTGGGCGAAACGGCTCGGCTCAGCCGCCACGAAATCATCGGCAAAAGTATAAATAAACGGCTCGTTACCGATTAAGTGGGCGGCGTTCAACAGCGGCGTGCCGGTGCCGTAAGGCCCCTTCTGTCTAATGTAGGCAAAGTTGGCCAAACCCGAGATCCGGGTAGTCGCCTCCAGCAGCCGCTTCTTGCCGGCCTGCTCCAAATTGCTCTTAAGGTCAGCGCTGATATGGTCGAAATGGTCCTCGATGGTCCGCTTGTGGTAGCCGGTCACGATAACGATGTCGGTAATCCCGGCGCCGGCCAGCTCTTCAACGATCTGCTGGATGATGGGCTTGTCGACCAGCGGCAGCATCTCTTTGGGCATGGCCTTGGTCTGCGGCAAAAACCGCGTCCCGAAACCGGCCGCGGCGATGACTGCTTTACGAACTTTGGGCTGGCTCATGTTTTAGATTGTACCACGAGCAAGCGGCTACCTGTCCCGGTAGCGGCATCCAGTATTGCAATACCATAATTTAATAGTATAATCAATAGCTACTATGGCGGAGAGTGACGAAACTTTACCCGGCGTTTCATATGAGGCTCCGATTGACCCAAGCGACCTGACTAGCGCTGCTTTTTGGGAGCTGCATGGATCGAAATTTGATCCGGCGGTATTCCCGCGCCAAAGCTTTGACACCGTGTGGCAATTCTCCGAAGAAAATAGTGCTGACTTCGAACGCCATAATTTCGATCACGCCAAAGAAACGCTTTGGTCAGTTATGGGGCTGGCTGATTACTGCGAAGATAACGGCGAAGGGGTAGACCGCGTAGCGCTCGTGCTAGCGGCGCTGACTCATGATAACGGTGTCGGTGAGGACTATGAAACTCTGGGCTTTGAGTCCGAAGAAGAATACGCCGCCGCGCTATGCGATAAAGTAGCCCGCTCACTTGACCCAAAACTGCCGGAAAACACTATCGCCGTGGCGAAACAAGCAGTCCTGGAGACTGCCCCCGACGCCGAACTCACTACTATTGAAAGTAAAGTAATGGCCAACGCCGATCTACAGAACGTCGGCGAAGATTATGAAACTTCTTTTCTGCCCATCACCAAACAGCTCTGGGAAGAATATAAGCAAAGATATGAGAAACGACTACGCGGCAAACCCAATGACATCCTATTTATTAAAATGAGCATCGCCGTGCTCAGGACATATATCGCGAAAGACCTATCGCTCGGCCCTTTTGATCGTCGTACTTGGCATGCCCGCGCCCAACAAAATATCGAACGATTGAACAGGGAGTTTCAAAGCGCGGTTTCGCTAGCCAGAAGAAGTCCGGCCGATATCGGCTCGGCAGCGGTCAAAAGAGTTATCGACCATCTTCCACTGAAAGATAAGGATGAGAGCGGTAGCAGCTAAAGACTGAGCTGTTTCTTTATCAGGTCCTGGGCCAGACTTGGGTTGGCTTGGCCCTTGCTAGCTTTCATGACCTGGCCGACCAGGAAACCGATGGCTTTCATCTCGCCGTTCTTGACATCAGCGGCGGCTTTGGGGTTGTCTTCGAGGACCTGCTTAACGACTTTGGCGATTTCGCCTTCGTCAGAAACTTGAAGCAAGTTTTTGGCGGCCGCTAGCGTTTCCGGGTCGCCGCCAGTTTTGAGCAGCTCGGCCAGCACTTCCTTGGCGGCCGTCGAGCTTAGCTTGTTGTCCGATACCAGCTGCGAAAGTTTAATTAGCTGCTCGTCACTTATTGCTTGCTCCTCGGCTTCAGCTGAACCATCATCGCCGCCCGGTTGCATCATCCAGAAAGCCACCCGCCTGGCGTGCTCGGCAGTACCGGCAGCCAAAACCCGGGAGACGAGCTTGGCGGTTGCCGGCACGGCTATTATGTCTTCGGTGACCTTGCCGTCAATCTTGATCTGCTTGAACTTGGCGCGGTAGTCATCCGGCAGTTCGGGCATTTCGGACTCGATGCCGTTGATGTAGTCATCGGTGAGAGTGACCGGCGGCAGGTCGGGGTCGGGCATGTAGCGGTAGTCGTCGGCGTTTTCTTTGGAGCGCTGGCTAAGAGTTTTTTGCTTGGCGTCGTCCCAGCCGCGGGTTTCCTGGACTACCTTTTGGCCCTTTTCGAGCAGTTCGATCTGGCGGGTTACTTCGTAGTCGGCGGCTTTTTCGACCGAGCGGAAACTGTTCAGGTTCTTGGTTTCGGTGCGGGTGCCGAGTTCATTGGTCGTGCTGACGCTGACATTGACGTCGAAACGCATGTTGCCGTAGTAGAGGTTGGCGTCGGACACCTCGGCGTAGCGCATTAACAGATAGAGTTCGTGGGCGTAGGCCTTGGCTTCGGCGCTGCTATGCATGTCGGGTTCGCTGACAATCTCGAGCAGCGGCGTGCCGGCCCGGTTCAGGTCGACCAGACTGTAATCCTGGCCGGCATGGTGGGTGCTCTTGCCGGCGTCAGCTTCCAGGTGGGCGCGGGTGATGCCGACGATCTTGGTCTGGCCATCAACTTCGACCTTGACCTCGCCGCCCAGGATAATCGGCTCGTCAAACTGGGTGATCTGGTAGCCCATTGGCAGGTCTGGGTAAAAATAGTGCTTGCGGTCGAATTTGCTGAACTTCTGCGGCCGGCTGCCCAGCGCGAAAGCCGCCCGCCCGGCCAAATCAATCGCCGCCCGGTTCAGCACCGGCAGCGCGCCCGGCAAACCGAAATCGATGTGGTTAACCAGCGTATTGGGCGGGGCCTCGCGGGCGTCGTTGCCGACCGCCGAGAAGAGCTTGGTCTTGGTCTTGAGTTGGACGTGGCACTCTATGCCGATAGTAACGGTGTATTTGGCTCGGGTTTTGGGGTCAATCATGGTTCTAAGGCCCCCAAATCCCGCAACGCCTGGCGAAAACCGGACAAGGCCTCCAGGACGTCGTTCTTCTTGAGCTTGCGGACGTCTTCGCCGGCAATGGTTTTGCGCAATTTGTGGCCGAACCAGACGGTGTCGTTGCTGGTCAGGGTATGCTGGGCGGCAACCAGGCGCTCGCCGGTGGTCTTGCCCTTGTAGCGAGCTTTCTTGAGGGCCTCGTCGAGCAGGTTATCGGCCTCGATAATCGCCTGCGGCCAGGTTTTGCGGCTGACGCAGTGGCGTTGCAGGTCTTTCCAGCGTTCGGTGAATTTGTCGGTGTTAAGCTTTCGCTTGCGACGCCATAATTTGATCATGCCAGCAGCTCCTCGGCCCGCTTAGCCATGGCCAACAAATGCCTATCGGCCTTTTGGGACGCCATAATTTGCAAACCGACCGGCAAGCCGTCGCTCAAACCGGCCGGCACGCTGATAGCCGGGATGCCGACCAGGTTGGAGCCAACCATCAGCAGGTCAGCCAAATACATTTGCAGGGGGTGCTTGGCCCTTTCGCCGATCTTAAAAGGCTTGGTCGGCGACACCGGCCCGACCATGAAGTCGACTTCGGAGAAAGCCTTTTCGAACTCTTTAACCAGCTTGGTCCTGACCGTCTGGGCCTGCTTGTAATAAGCGTCATGGTAACCGCTGCTGATGACGTAAGTGCCGATCATGATGCGCCGTTTGGCTTCTTCGCCGAAGCCGATGGAACGCGACTTCTTGTAACTCTCGTCGAGGTCTTTGGCGTCGGGGTAGCTGTAGCCGAAACGCTGGCCGTCATAGCGGCTGAGGTTGCTGCTGACTTCAGCCGGGCAGACGATGTAATAAACCGATAGCGACAGGGGCATGGACGGGATGCTGACGGTTGAAATCTCGGCCCCGGCGGCCTCCAGTTTCTTGACGGCGGCTTGGATGTGCTCCCTGACGTCGGCGTCCACGCTGTCATCCATATATTCCTTGAGAATGCCGATTTTTTTGCCCTTAAGGTCGAATTCCAAATCCGTATATGAACGCTCGTCGCGTTCGATAGTCGTGCTGTCCAGGTCGTCGCGGCCGGCTATAACGTCAAGTACCAGGGCAGCGTCGTCGACCGTCCGGGCCAGCGGCCCGGGCGAGTCAAGACTGGAAGCCATGGCTACTATGCCGCTGCGGCTGACCAGGCCGTAAGTCGGCTTGAGGCCGACCACGCCGCAAAAAGCCGCCGGCAAGCGGATCGAGCTGCCGGTGTCGGTACCGGTCGCGAACGGTGCCATTTCGAGGGCTACGGCGGCCGCCGAACCGCCGGAGCTGCCGCCCGGCACCCGGGTTTTGTCATAGGGGTTCTTGGTCGTGAAGAAATCGCTGTTCTCGGTCGACGAACCGTGGGCGAAAGCGTCAAGGTTGGCCTTGGCGACGCAAATAGCGCCTTCGGCTTCCAGCCGCTCGATAACCGTCGCCTGGTAAGGCGCATTAAAGCCTTTGAGAATGTTGCTGGCGGCCGTGGTTTCGGCGCCGAAAGCCAGAAAGTTGTCTTTGGCGATGAACGGCACGCCGGCCAGCCGGCCGACCTTGTCGCCCTTGGCCGTCCGCTTGTCGATTTCCGCGGCCCGCTCGCGCGCCCGTTTTTCGGTAGTGACGATTATGGCTTCGTAATCCTGCTTGTCGGCGATCGTCTTGAGCGACCGCTCGACCAGATCGGCGGCCTTAAGCTCGCCGGCCTGGACCTTGGCGGCGATGTCGGCAATCGGCAGCCACTGGCTCATCCGAGCATCCGTTTGACTTTTATCTGGTTATCCTTGACGTGCGGCACGTTTTTGAGCAAATCTTCGGGCTTGTAGCCGTAGTCCCGGACTTCGTCGGCGCGGGTGACGTTCGTCAGGCCGGTGACCTGGTGCGTCGGTTCCAGGCCTTTGGTGTCGACGCCTTGCAATTGTTCGACATATTGCAGGATTTCCGACAATTCGGCGGCGAATTGCTCGATTTCGGCCTCGTTAAGGTCGAGCCGTGCTAATTCGGCCAATTTTAAGACATCATCCCGAGTAAGTTTCGCCATAGTTAACCATAATTGTAGCAGACCGCGCGCCATTTACTACACTTTTTCCTCTGTTAATTTGACGACAGCAGAATATGCTTTACAAAGCCTAAAAGCAGGACTACGATTAGGCGGAGCACCCTTCCTATAAACAATAATTATGGCAGTCTCAGTAATACCTGTAGAACGTCCGCCTAGCGAAATACCAGACGGACAAGGTGGTGAACTAGCACCAGTTGTTCCTTTATTCCCTTCTCCCGACGAGAGGGGATTTTTATTACCTAGTCCGGGCCAGCTTATCCGGGGGGCAGCCCGGACCGCTTCGTCACTGGCTAACACCGTGCTGGGTATAGCCGTTGAGGCTCCTGAGCGACCGCCGGAAACAGTCATTCTGGCCGATAATCAAGGCCGGGAGCATTTGTTCTTGGTTACTGACCCCGACCCGAAGGCGGGCGTCGACCCCAAAGAAGTATCTAACATCGTGTTCTTCCCGGGCTTGACCGAGATGGGCGACCTAGGCAGCGCGCCCAAACTGCATAACGAATACGCCCGGCGGCATCCCAATGAACGGGTCATCACCAAAGCTACCGAAGGTGTTAGTCACACCGGTAAATTACGGCATTGGCCGGAAGGCGGTGCCCGGCTGCTTGAGGATATAGCTGCGGACACCTTGACCCTGCTGCCCCGCCTGACTGAAGACGGTCCGATAGAGCTGGCTGGCACGTCTCTAGGCACTTACACGGTGATGCGGGCGGCCGAACAGGATTTGGCCGCCAACCCGCACGACCAGCTTAATATAACCCGGCTAACACTTATGGCGTCGGCCGTGGTCGCCCGCAACGTGCCGGACGACGAATATTTCCGCGAAGTCAAAGTCGACGAAGACGAGATGCGCAGCGAACTGACCAAAAGGTTCCTGCTCCACCTCTACCCCGATTTGGGCCGGATGGTATTAAACAAGCCGCTGGACATGCTGGGCTGTGCGCCAATAGTAGGCGCCTACGCGCTTTTCCCGCACAAAGCACCGGCCCGGGCGAGGGCTATCCGGGAAGATTTTCAGGCCGTGCAAGAAGGCATCGAGTGGTCCAGCTTCAAGCAAATAGTCGGCGAACACGAAGTTTGGGTGCTCGGCGGCGAGCGCGACCCGCTGGTCCAGTTCCAAATTCCGCAGTGGAGTGCCGTCGAAAAGCTATTTCCCGGCCAGGTCAAACAAAGGATCGTCAAGGGCCGGGGCCACCTCATGACTGCCGACGCCAAAGGCACGGTTGAGCAATTAGGCAAAATGGAATCTCAGGAAGAATTCGCGCTGGTAGCCTAGCAATCCATGTATACTTGTTGAAATGCAAGAGCTGCCTGTTATAAACCGGACTCAAGAATTGTACGAAGCCGTCTCTAAAATTACCTGCAAACTGCCGGCCTTGCAGCAGCGCACCATCGGCAAACGCCTGGAAAATTCCATATTATTGCTGCTGGAACTGCTAATCATGGCCAAACACGCGCCGTCGGCCCACAAAGGCGCTTACCTCGTCAAAGCTTCGGCCCAGGCCGAAATAGTCCAATTCCAGCTGCGCATCCTCATGAACCAGAAATTAGCCAACGAGACAACGCTGCACCAGCTGCAAGCCAAAGTCGCCGAAATCGGCCGCATGCTCGGCGGCTGGCGCAAAAGCGTCCAATAGATATTTGTCCAGCGTTAACATTTTGCCTCACCGAGAGACCGACGCCCTCGTTCGGGTTCGCGTTGCCGTTCGACCTGTTCAGCCTCGGCTGATCACCGTTCGAGTTCACATCACCGATCAAGGAATCACCGCCCACTATTTGTCCCCTGCTATCTCCGGATTCAAGCCGCTCGCGAGCGGCTGAAACGTCGGACAATATACACCAGGCGCACGTGGGGCAAAATTTATTCCTTTGATTGCCGGTCAAAGCCTGCAGTGCCAACGGCACCAGTCTCTACCTCAGTGGCAATACAAAATGGACACTTCGGATTCTAACAAAAAAAGGTAAATCTTAAAAGAAGATTAAAATCTAAAGTTTAAGCTTCGTTCAGCCCCACCGAGAGACCGACGCCCTCGCGCGGGTTCGCGATGCCGCGCGACCCGTGCAGCCCCGGCAGATCCCCGTCCGAGTCCACATCACCGATCAAGGAATCACCGCCCACTGGTTTGCGGCCCAGATATGGAATCACCATCCAGCCCCACTCCATCGGCATCTTCTTTTCTACGCCGGCGCGGCCTTCAAGGCGACGCTGAATCGTTAAGGCGGCGAAACCGCCGAGGATAACGGCGCGGTGGTTAAGCCCCGGGTGGGCTTCTTCGAATTCCGCGGTTAGCCTGGCCAGTTCTTCAACTTGCGTTTGATTACCCGGAGCGTAGCCTGGGGCTTCTTCGTCAAAGGGCAGGCCCAGTAGGTGCAGCAGCCGTTCTTCCTTGTGCGGACCGTCAATCAGGGCTGCCCGAGCGTGAATCACGCTTGCCTGCGAGTCATAAGCTTCGCCGGGCATATTCATGCGGTTCACGTCCGCGCTGTCGTAGCCTTCGCCAGGCGTCCAAAGTCTTTTTGATACGTTATCGTCGCCTTCACCGAACGGATAAGTGGGCGGGTACGAGGTGCCGTCGCGCCGCTGTAGGCCGTCGATTGACCCGAAGGCGCTTTCTACGGTTACTTTTTGTCCGTCAGTAGTCGACCCGAATGGCATGTGAGGATAAGTCTCAATCGGCCGGCCGTCGCCAAGCTGGGCGGCAATTTCGCCAAAATCATTGTGAAAATCTTCCCGGGCTTTGTCTCTGTCCCAGTCCGAGCCATAAACCACTTCTAAAGCGGCTACCGCCAACGCGGCGCGGTCGCTGACGTCTATACCGGCTACGATTTCCGGACTTTCAAATTCGGGTACACCTTCGATTGCCATCTGTTCTTACCTCACAATTATTATATTTGACAATTATACATAATTTTCCCTAGATGTCAAGCTCATTTAACAGAATCCAGTCCAAGCCGTCTTTTACGTCTTTTGCCAGATACAAAGCCCGGTAGCTGCTGGCGTTATGGTGGTCTATTCTTTTTAGGACTCTTCTGGTGGTGTATTCGTCCACGGCTAATGCTTCACCGGTAATAGTATGGCCCAAGAATTTCAGGCCGCTGCCGGCCGGAACTATGACGTCGTTTTTGGGGTTAAGCCTGAGATCCAGGTTATTTTTTAAAAAGTCTTTAGCATTTTCTCTAGCTTGGCGCGCCTGACGGCTGGTGGGGTAAAACAATAGAAAATCGTCGCCGTACCGGATATAAGCCTGGGGCTTAAGCGTATGGCGGACGTAGCGGTCAAACTCATGCAGGTAAATATTAGCGAAGAGCTGGCTGGTCAGATTGCCGATCGGTATGCCGCGGGCCGGTTTGACGTGGTAGCTGTCGATTATCTCTTGGCAGAGCCGCATGGCCGGTTTATCATGGCCTACCCGCCGGTCCAAGCAAGCGCTCAGCACCTGCTGGTCAACGCTGTCGAAAAATTTGGTTATATCGGCCCGCCAGACGTAACTGCCGCTATGTTTTCGCAGTAAGGCCTGGGTTCTGGCCAGGCCTTTGTGCAGGCCTTTGCCGGTTCGGCAGGACCAGACGTCAGGGTCAAAGCCGGTGTCGAACTTCACCAGCAAGTAGTCATACAGCAGCCGGTGTACCACGCGGTCGCGGACGCTGGCGACGGCTAAGTCGCGCCTCTTCTTCTCAGTTAAAGAAATTGCCTTGTAGTCGCCGTGCCTGTACGACCCGGACTCAAGCTCGGATGACAGGCGGGCCAGGTAGCCTTCCAGGCCGAAGGCGAATCTGTCAATCGGGCCGGTCGGCTGCTTGCCTTTGCGAAAGGCCAGCCAGGCCTTATAAACCGCCCGGTAGTCCACCCGCAAGCAATCCTTGTCGGATGTCATATCGAGTCAGAGTTTCTTTTTGATATCCTCGATCAGGTCGCGCAGGTCGGCGGCGGTTTCGAATTGGAGATTGGCGGCGGCCAGGTCCATTTGCGAGGTCAGGTCTTTGATTAGGCTGCCGTATTCGTCCTTGGGGATTTTCTTGAGGTTGAGCTTGGCACGCTTAGCCTCGTCCGGCATGTCTGGGCGCATGCCCTTTTCGATGGCCCGCTTAATACCGGTCGGCGTGATGCCGTGCTCTGTGTTGTAGGCTTCCTGGATTTTGCGGCGGCGGGTGGTTTCGTCGATAGTCTTCTGCATGCTCTTGGTGACGCGGTCGGCGTACATGATGACGTGGCCATTCTCGTGGCGGGCAGCCCGGCCGACGGTTTGGATAAGGGCTTGTTCACTCCTTAGGAAACCCTCTTTGTCGGCGTCAAGAATCGCCACCAGCGACACTTCCGGCAAATCTAGCCCCTCGCGCAACAGATTAATACCGACCAGAACGTCATAGACGCCCAATCGCAGATCACGCAGAATATCCGTCCGGTCCAGCGTATCGATGTCGCTGTGCAAATACGCCACCTTAATATTAAGCTCCTTGAGGTATTCGGCCAGGTCCTCGCTCATACGCTTGGTCAGCGTCGTTACCAGGACCCGCTGGTGCTTGGCGGTGGTGTCGCGGATTTCGGCGATCAGGTCGTCGATCTGGCCCTCGATCGGCCGGACTTCGATCGGCGGGTCGAGCAGGCCGGTCGGCCGGATGACCTGCTGAGCCGGCTTCGGGCTTCTTGACAGTTCGTATTCGGCCGGCGTGGCCGATACGTAAACGGTCTGGTTGAGGTGCCACTCGAACTCCGTGAAAGTCAGCGGCCGGTTATCCAGCGCGCTGGGCAGGCGGAAACCGTGCTCGACCAGCACTTCCTTGCGGGCCCGGTCGCCGTTATACATGCCGCGGACCTGCGGAATCGACATGTGCGACTCGTCGATCACCATCAGGTAATCATCGGGGAAATAATCCAGCAACGTGGCCGGTTGCTCGCCCGGTTCGCGGTTGGTCAGATAGCGGCTGTAGTTCTCGATGCCTTTGACGAAACCGGTTTCCTGCAGCATTTCCAGGTCGAACCGGGTCCGCTGCTCGAGGCGCTGGGCTTCCAGCAGTTTGCCCTCTTTTTTGAACTTGCGCAGACGCTCCGCTAGCTCATTTTCAATGTGGCCAAGGGCGACCTTGAGCTTCTCCTGCGGCGTGACGTAGTGCGAACCGGGGAAAATCTTGTATGAATCGAGTTTGGCCAGGATTTCGCCGGTCAGCGGGTCGATCCTGGTAATCCGCTCGACCTCGTCGCCGAAGAACTCGATCCGGTAAGCCAGCTCCTCGCCAGCTGGGAAAACGTCAACCACGTCGCCGCGGACCCGGAAAGTGCCGCGGTGGAAATCGATGTCGTTGCGCTGGTACTGGATGTCAGTCAGATGGCGTAGGAACTTGTCGCGGACCTTGCGCTCGCCGACCTTGACGTTAACCGACAGCCCGTTGTAGTCCTCGACCGAGCCGATGCCGTAAATACAGCTGACGCTGGCCACGATAATGACGTCGTCGCGGCTCAACAGCGCGTCGGTGGCGGCGTGCCGCAGACGGTCGATCTCTTCGTTGATCTGGCTGTCTTTCTCGATGTAAGTATCGGACCGCGGGATATAGGCCTCGGGTTGGTAATAATCGAAGTAGCTGACGAAGTAGTGGACGGCATTGTCCGGGAAGAAATTCCTGAATTCGCCATACAGCTGCGCCGCCAGGGTTTTGTTATGGCTCAGCACCAGCGTCGGCCGCTGGATGTTCTGGATGACGTTAGCCATGCTGAACGTCTTGCCCGACCCGGTCACGCCGAGCAGCGTCTGGTCGCGCAAACCGCCCTTCAGACCTTTGGTCAACTGTTCGATTGCCGACGGCTGGTCGCCGGTCGGCCCGAAATCACTCTTCAACTTAAACTTAGCCATCCTTTAATTGTAGCAAGTTCGGCTTGGGACCCCGTCAAACACTTATACGCCTGATATTTTTGGATGGTCTGTTGAGCACTTTTAGGTTTGTAACATTTTAACGTTACTTATTAACTTCCTAAGGTGTGGAATATGGGTTTGTCACGTTATTGTGTTACAAAGTGAAAAACCCCATTTGAATAGGGGAAAACCGCAAAGCGTATTCGAGACATTATTAATATTATTAATTTCGTGAACTTCAGCCGGCGTGGGGTTTCGGCGGGTCGGTTTGGAGAAACCAGTTTTCGTCGTGGTTCGCCAAATGGTCCCGGATGTCGGAGTATTTGTCATCCAGGATGGCGATGACTTTTTGGACTAGCCGGTCCGGGTCGTCATCGTAAACGACCAGGCTGTTGTGCGGCGGCTCCAGGACATTTATCAGGTTGAGGATCTGGTCGGCCGTGCCGCCGCTGCCGGTCAGGATGCCGCACGGCTTGTGGGCTTCGAGGGCCGAGGTAAATTCATGCAAACTGCCGAACCGGCCGCCGATGGTAATCACGGCGTCGCTGGACTGGACCAGGTAAAGGTCGCGGCCGACGTAGTGCAGGCCAGTGAAGTTAATGAAATCGAAACAATTGCTCGGCAGGTGGTACTTGCGCAAGTGTTCACGCAAACTGACGGCCGGCGAAAAGCCGATACTGGTACCGCCGGCTTCTTTGGCGCCCAGCGCCGCGTAATAAGGCAGCCCGACCGTCGCGCCGGTAGTTAAGATATGGCCGCTGCGGGCAATCGCCTTGCCGGTTGCCCGGGCCAGTTCGGCCGAAGCTTTGACGGTTTCGCCGGAAGCCGCGCCGGAGACGCAAATCGAGTAGCGCAACAGCTTGTTGGTAACCTGATTGGGCGCCGTCATGAGCCAGCCTGCCTCATGAAGTCGCGAACTCCTCGGCCAGTTGCGGTTGCAGCTGGCTGGTGACCGTCTGTTCGACCGACTCGCGGCGCAAGTAACGCAGCAACAGCTCGTGCCACAGCGAACGCTGGAAATAGTGCACGGCCCGCCGCTCGAACGGCAACTGGTTACAGTAGTTCAGCGCCGCGTCGACGACGTTGAGCGACACCGGCTGGCGGTCGTACAGCAGGCCAAGATGGGCGCCTTCACGCCAGAAGTCGAAGCTGGGTTCCATAGCGCTCAGCGTCTGTTCGATAGGGTGCCAGACCATGTCTTCGAGCCGGAGGTGGGGTTCGAACGCCTCTTCCCGGCCGTGGCCGGTCATCTGGGCGTAGTAACGCTGGATCAAGTGCCATGGCACCGGCTGGTCAAGCATTTGCGAGTTCAGGTTCGGTTCGTCGGCGGCAACCGTTTGCACCAGGCTGCCGAAATCGGGCCGGACCTGGCAAAGTTTCAGGAACGTGCTGCCGACTCGGATCTCATTCAGTTCGTGCAGCGCCAGCGCCAGGCTGGCCGTCGTGCTGCCGGCCGGGGCGTTGGCGGGTAATGGCAAAAACACCAGCGCGCCCAGTTCCCTGAAACTTAGGATATTGTGTTTGCTCCGGCTAACGGTACTCTGGGCCAGCTCGCGCCAACGGGCCGAGTCCGGCCGGGCCAGGATAATCGCCCGGTCTTCGAAATCACCCGGGCCAAGCCGTTTGTAGCGCTCCAGCAGCCGTTGCCGCCACTGCGGGCCTTCGCTCAGCCAGGCGGCCGCCAGCACCGACACCGGCGTTTCATGCTTCAGGAAAGAATCGAGCGAGCGGTAACCGAGCCGTTTCATGGCCTTTTTGGGGGGCAGCTGTTTGATAATGGCCCTCAGCGAACCGGCTTTGAGCGCGAAACAGCGCTTCGAGTCCGGCAGCTCTTTGAGCGCGTGGACCATGCCGGCGACGACGTCGGCCTCGGCCGAAACGTGAGTGGCGGCGCGCGTCCGCAAAGTCCTGTTGAGGCGTGCGTCATCGGCCTTAATCCGCTCCTGCAAAACGTGGTAAAGCTCTTCGGCCGTGGTATCGCGCGAGTCAAGCCCCAGCGCTTTCAATTTGGCCTGGGTAGCGTGCAGAACTTCGGTCGAGAAACGGATGTCGGTATTCGGGTTGCCGTTGGCCGCTTCCAGACGCCGCAAACCCTGCCGGAAAAAGGGCTCCGGCGCTTGCAGCGATTCCGATAAAAAACGTGTCATACCTGACTGCCGCCCCCGTTATTTTTATGTTTCAGCATATGCGGTCCTTCACTTACAGGTTACCATAAGCGTCGGCCCGATAAAAGTCTCGAAAAGCCGTTTATTCCATCCGGGAAGGGTGGTACCACTCGGGGGCGTGCTTCAGGAAATGCTCGAGCTCTTTCTCGTCCAGCAGCCCGGCCTGGGCGCCGACTTTTTGAACGACGCTCATCGAGTTGATCGGCGCCCAGCGCAAGGCGTCCTCGAGACTCTTGCCCTTCATTAGCGCCGCCACGAAAGTCGTGGCGAACGAGTCGCCGGCGCCGGTGCGGTCCACCGGCGGCGCCGGGTCGGGATAAAGCGGCATTTTGAAGCGGTTCTCGCCGTCGGAAGCGTAAGCGCCGCTAGGCCCGTCGGTGATAACGACGACTTTGGGCCCGATCGCGTGCAAATGGTTGAATAGGTCGTGGATGTCGTCGTGGTTGCCGCCGCCGACGGTTACCGCCTCTTCGCGGTTGAGGACCAGGACTTCCGTGCGGTCGTAAATCCTATGCAGCCGCTCGACGCCGGCCTCCATCTGGAAAGTCGCCGGCTGGAAAGCCAACCTGACCTCCGGGTGCTCGTCCAGCCAGTCGGCTACCTGGTCGTGGTAGGCCAAGGCGTGCTCGCTGACCGAGCTGAAATAGACCCATTTGGGCGTTTCGGCCGGGCGCAGGTGCGGCCAATGATAGTCATATTCCTCGTGTTTGATCAGGATGGTGCGTTCTTCCTTGTACCAGAGGACGTAGTGGTAGTTGCTCTTCTTGTCGTGGTTGATGCGGACGAAGCGGGTGTCGACGCCGTTCTTATGCAGGGCGGCGATCATATCGCGGCCGTGGGCGTCGCCGCCGACATTGGTCACGAACGCGCTCTCCAGCCCCAGCCTAGCGAACGATACGGCGGCGTTAGCCGCGTTGCCGACGGCTTCAATGACTTCGACGTGGTTATACGGCAACTTGGTACCGAAAGGCATAGCTAGCCATTTGCCCTGGTCGTTCTCGTAGGTGACCGCCTGGTCGTCAAACAATTTGATAAAAGCGTCGGTGACGATATCGCCGATACTGACTACATCCGGTTGATCTGCCATTGGTCCCACCCCCGCATCATTAGGCTATTTTGTTTATGCTTTTTAGTTTATCATGCTTGGTTCGGGTCTGCTGCGTCAGTTCGATTCGTCTAGTTGTTTGCTCGATACTATTTAGCTGCACCGATAAATCAGTGATTTTGTCATGAACTTCTTCAAAACCCGCCGCCGTCTGCCGGGCTAGTGTGTCATCGACATCATTAATCCGCTTTATAAGCCTGTCCTCTAAACGGCTGAGGCGCTTGAATGTCCGGTCTTCGAGCTTGTCTAGCATAAGCTGAACACGGCCGTCAATAATAGCCGGTACGCGCTCATCGATAATCCTTGGAACGCGCTCGTCAATCGAGCTGTCAATCAACTGCTTGACAGCCTGCAAGTCGTCTTGGGTCAAACTCATGCCCATATCATACAGCCCACGGCCTGGTTGGCGATGTCTTCCAGCCACTTTTTGCCAACAAAGCGTGCTTTTTTAAGAATTTTTTAATAGGTTCGGCAGTCATAAGCCCATTATAAAATTCTTGGCACTGACTGTCTGTTGTAACTTAAAAATTACAGCGCGTTACTTGCGGGCTAGGACGGCGTGGGCGGCTAAACGGATGTGTTTGGCGTCGAGGCCGAAGTGCTCGAGCAGCTGGTCCGGGGCGCCGGATTCGCCGAAACGGTCGAGCATGCCGATACGCTTCATAGGCGCCGGGTATTCTTCGGCCAGGAGTTCGGCGATGGCACCGCCCAGGCCGCCGATGATTTGGCCCTCTTCGGCGGTCACTACGGCCCCTGTTTTGTGGACGCTTTTCAGGATAGTTTCAGTATCGAGCGGTTTAATGGTCGGTACATGGATGACCTCGGCTTCAATCCCGTCTTTATAAAGTTTTTCGGCCGCTACCAGGGCCTGATAAGTCATGGTGCCGGTGGCGACCAGGGTGACGTCGGCGCCTTTGGCGAAAACGTAGGCCCTGCCGATTTCGAACGGCGTTTTAGCGGTCGTGATAACGGGGGTGGCTTCGCGCGCCAGCCGTAGGTAATTCGGCCGCTTGTCGGCCGCCATGGCCAGCGTGGCTTTTTCGGCCTCGACACTGTCGCAGGGCGCGATGACGACCATGTTCGGCAAAACCCGCATCAGAGCGATGTCTTCCAGCATCTGGTGCGTCGCGCCGTCCGGGCCGACGCTGACGCCGGCATGCGAGCCGATGACCTTTACGGGCCGGTCGTTCAGGCAAATCGTCGTTCTGATCTGTTCCCAATTCCGGCCGGGACTGAACGCGGCGTACGAACTGACAAATGGGATCTTGCCCATCGCCGACAGCCCCGAACCGACTGTCACCAGGTTCTGCTCGGCCACGCCAATCTCGATGAACCGCTCCGGAAACTCCTTGGCGAACAAGCTCATCTGTGTCGAATCCGTCAAATCCGCGCAACAGGCCACCACATTCTCGTCCCTCTTCCCTGCTTCTAATAAACCCCTACCAAAACCTTTCCTGATCGGCTCCGCCTCCAGCTTACCGCCCAAATTAACCAGGCGCATATCACTCATGTTCGCTCCGGATTTTGCCGCCGAGAGTGCGGAGTTCGTGCAAGGCCTTGACGGCTTGTTCGTGGTCGGGCGGTTTGCCGTGCCAGGTGAAGTCGTATTCCATGAAGTCAACGCCTTTGCCCGGGATGGTATGGGCCACGATCATAGTCGGCTTCTCGATGATGGCCCGGGCCATGGCGCAAGCGTCGATGACGGCTTCGATGTCATTGCCGTCAATTTCCAGCACGTGCCAGCCGAAAGCCTGCCATTTTGCCTTGAAATCCTCGAGCGGCATAACGCTTTCGGTCGGCCCGTCAATCTGGATATTATTGCGGTCGGTGATGGCGATGACGTTGTGGAGCTGGTACTTGCCGGCCAGCATGGCGGCTTCCCAGACATTGCCCTCGTCCTGTTCGCCGTCGCCCATCACGACGTAGACCCAGCGGTGCTGCTGCTGGTCCATGCGCAGGGCCAGGGCTATGCCGCAAGCCTGGCTGAGGCCGGAACCGAGCGGGCCGCTGGTGGTTTCGAGTCCGGGCAGTTTGGTGCGTTCGGGGTGGCCTTGCAGCCGGGTCCCAAGCTGCCGCAGGGTCATCAACTCCTGGCGGTCGAAGAAACCGGCGTGGGCCATAGCGGCGTACTGGACCGGTACGCAGTGGCCGTTGCTCAGCAGAAATATATCGCGCTCGTCCCAAGCCGGATTCTTGGGATCGTATTTCATAATGTCAAAATAAAGCGCCGTAAAAATATCGGCCAGACCGAGCGGCCCGGCGCTGTGCCCGCTGCCGGCATGTTCCAGCATCCGAATGATATCCTCGCGGATGTCATTAGCAATCGTTTCCAAACGCTCTAGAGATAGTTTTTGCATTTATGCAGCCCTGATGACTGCTTCCAGTTTAGCATAAGCGGCGGCCGGATCGGCAGCGCCATGAATGAAACTCCCGACGCCGAGGGTATCTACGCCGCTATCTACGATCCGGCGAACGTTACTATCATTGATGCCGCCGTCCCAGGCGATTTCTATGCCCGGATAGAGCGCGCGAACTTGGCGGACTTTGTCCAGCAGCCCGAAATCAACCTGGCTGCCGCCATGATGCCCCAGGTTGCCGCTAAAAATCATGACGTGGTCGAAGTCTTTCAGGATCGCCGCGACGGCTTCGACCGTAGTGTCCTGCATCAGGCCCAAGCCGGCTTTGATGCCGTTACGGCGCAGCTGCCGGGCGGTAGCCGCGTGGTCGCCGTCAGCTTCGAACTGGATTATTACGAGGTGGGGGTTCAAGGGAATTAATTTTTCCATCTGCTGCGCCGGCCTCTGAAACATCAAATGCACGTCGGCTATGATACCGTCCGGCCACCATACCTGTTCCGGCGGCGGCGAAACGGTCGGCGCGAACAGACCGTCCATCAGGTCAATGTGAATCCGTTGAGCAAACGATGTCACCAGCTCCATCTGATCTCTATATTGGTGCTTGTCAAAGGCCGTGACCGTCGGGCAGATAACCACCATGTCAGGGCTCGAATTCGTCAAGTTGGCGGACCCGGCGGACGTGCCGTTCGGCCTCGCTGAACGGCGTGTCCAGCCAGACTTGGACGGCTTGCTTTATTTCTTCGCGGCTCAGGAAGCGGCCGGATAGGCTTAAGACATTGGCATGGTTGTGCTGGCGAGACAGTCTCAGGATTTCGTACGGGTCGTCGCTAGTGTGGCCTTCGGCGTCAACGGCGGTTTTGGCGGCTACGGGGCCGTAGAAGAGGGCGCAGCGAACGCCCTTTATCCGGTTGGCGGCCATCGCTTCGCCCTGCCCGCTGCCACCGAAGATAATGCCGCAGTCGCAGTCGCCGGCGGCCACGGCCTTGGCCGCCGGAAACATAAACTCAGGGTAGTCGTCGTCCATGTCCAGGCTCTGCGGCCCGAAATCAACGCACTCGTGGCCCAGCGATTCCAGGAAAGTTTTCAGTTCGCGCAAGGCCTCGAAGCCGGCATGGTCGGTCGTAACGGCAATTTTCATTAACTTAATAGTATAGCCCTGTCCGCTTGTCGGCAAGTTACTGGCTTATTTGTGCAGCAGGCGTCCGGTGTCGGCGACGACTTCGACCAGGCGGTTGGAGTAGCCCCACTCGTTGTCGTACCAGGCGACGACTTTGAGCATGTTGCCGCCGACGACGTTGGTCAGCTTAAGGTCGACGATGGCCGAGTGGCTGTTGCCGATGAAATCGCTGCTGACCAGCTCTTCTTCGGTGACATCCAGTATGCCCTGGTAAAACGGCTCTTTGGCGGCTTTCTTGAAAACTTCATTAACTTCTTCGACCGATACGGCCCGCTTAGTTATAATGACAAAGTCGCTAAGCGAAACAACAGGGGTGGGTACGCGAATGCTCATACCGCCGAAGATGCCTTGTATGGCCGGCAGGGCTAAGCCGGCGGCGATTGAGGCCCCGGTGGTGGTCGGCACGATGTTCTCGGCCGCGCTGCGGGCTTCGCGCAGGTCCTTGGCCGGGGCGTCCTGTAACTTCTGGCTGGCCGTGTAGCTGTGGATGGTGGTCATCATGGCCTTTTCGATGCCGAAATTACTCTCGATAACGGCCGCGACGGGCGTAATACAGTTGGTCGTACAGGAAGCGTTGCTGATGATGTCGCTGGCGCCGTCCAGTTTGTCTTCGTTGACACCGAGCACGATGGTAGTGGCGCCTTCGCCTTTGGCCGGGGCGCTTAGCACAACCTTCTTGGCACCAGCGTCGATGTGGGCTTTGGCCTTGGCCGGATCGACGAAAAAGCCGGTCGATTCGATGACCACATCGACCTTGTGGGCCGCCCACGGCAAAGCCGCCGGATCCTTCTCGGCCAGCACTAGTACATGCTGGCCCTCTACGATGATGCCTTTGTCGTCGAAGCCGACCTTTTTGTCATAAGTGCCGTAATTGCTGTCGTGTTTGAGCAAATGGGCCAGTGTCTTGGTGTCGGTCAGATCGTTAATGGCCACGATTTCCAGGTCGCCGCGCTCGAACGCCACCTTGAAGGCGTTGCGGCCGATGCGTCCGAAACCGTTAATAGCTACCCGTGTTTTCATATTTGTTGATCCTTTATGACGTTTGTTTTAGTGGTTATGTCTATATTGTAAGAGCTAGCCGCCCGCGATGCAAATTTAGCGGTCGATCGTCCGGCCCCGGAACTCCGGCAGGGCCAGCAGCTGGTCGAGGTTATCGAGGTCCTCGAAGATCGAAACGCTGTCACCGAGATAGCCAGTGCGCTTCATGACCAGGCCTTTTAGGACTTGGAAATCAACCAGCTTGAGGTCTATCCTTTCGCCGGCGTCAAGGTTAGGGGCCTGCCGGCTGTCAACTTCCCAGGCCAGCCAGACGTGGATGAACCATTCCATTTTGCGGTAGGGCTGCCAGACTCTGACCAGGCGCCAGTTTTTGAAACTGAAGCCGGTCTCCTCGAGGACTTCCCGCTTGGCGGCGCTTTGGATGCTGGCGTCGGCCGGGTCGACGCGGCCTCCGGGGAAACTTTGGCGCGTGCCAAGATGGGGCTGCTCGTCGTCAATAATCACCAGTTTGCCATCGACGACGCAGATAACGCTGACCGTATCGGGCCGTTTGAGCATTTCAAAGGTGTGTTCCGAGCCGTCAAACAGCTGCTGCGGCCACTGGTAAACGTCGAAAATCATGCCCTGGAACGCGCGCTGGGCTTGGTCCGGTACCAGCACGGCATCGACAGGGATTACTTTCTTCATGACTCCTAGTATAGAGCACTGTAAAAATAGAGGTATAAAATACCTCTATTTTGATTCATATAACCTGGGTATATGATCGCAGCCAACGCCTATCTTAAAAAACCATCGAATTTTGCTATTATTAAATTAATGAGTACTCAAAAAGCGCAAGTTGGTTTGCCAGAAGAGGTCGTCTTTAGCGGCAAGATTGGCGAAGTAATTCACACGGCGCAACCAGACGGCCGCGTCTTCGAACATTACCGCCGGCCGCCGGGCATCAGGCTGGTTATAGTTTCGCCTGATGGGAAAATCCTCGTTACCAAAGAGCACCGCCACGAGACTAATGGTATAGATCTGCGCCTACCGGGCGGCAAGGTTTGCGACAGCCTGAAAGAATATCATGCGCTGCTAAGCGGTGGACAAGACATAATCGAAGCGGCCAAAACCGCCGCGGTCAAAGAGGCGCTTGAAGAAACCGGCTTAATTATAGAGAATCCCCGGTTACTAGTTAAGGCCAACGCCGGTGCCACGGTCGAGTGGGACTTGTACTATTTTCTTGTTGATAGCTATACCGAGAGTCCGACTGGTCAGGAATTAGAGGCCGGCGAAGACATCAAAGTGACCTGGCTGGCCGCCGACGAGCTGCGCCAAGCGATAGGAAACGGCGAAATGCAAGAATGGCGCAGCGCCGGCGTGCTGCTGGCCAAAGTCCTGCCTAAGCTTTAGCCTACTGGCCGGTTTTGTAACGTTCGATTGATTCGGCGATGATTTTCTTGGCGGCTTCGGCGTCGCCCCAGCCCAGGACCTTAGTGGTGCCGGGCTGCTTGAGGTCTTTGTAGTGGTTGAAGTGCTCGGCCACCTTCTGCTGCCAGCGTTCGCCCAGGTCGGCCAGGGTCTTGATGCTGTCGCCGGTGTCGCGGTCATCGGCCGGCACGACGACGATCTTGTGGTCCATGTCGCCGTCATCTTCGAAATTCATGACGCCGACGACCTTAGATTCCAGCCAGACGCCGGTCGGGATCGGTTCGGCGCAGACTACCAGCGTGTCGAGCTCATCGCCGTCCTCGTCTAAGGTCTGGGGGATGAAGCCATAGTTGACCGGCTTGGCGTAAATGCTAGGTTCGACCCGGTCCAGCATGAAGGCCGCGCGCTTACGGTCCCACTCGATCTTCAGGAAACTACCCTGCGGAATCTCCACGACGGTGTTAACCGTGCCGTTTTGGTAGTCGCCGGGTTCCAATACTTGGTTAAAATCAGCCACGTTTTCTCCTCCAGGTTTACTTCTTATAGTTTAACAATATTGTACACTAAGTGGATATGAAGATCATCGGCCACCGCGGCGCGCGCGGACTAGCGCCCGAAAACACTATTGCCAGCCTGCGCAAAGCCCTCGAACACCACGTCGACGAGCTGGAATTCGATTTGCGTGTCACCAAGGACAACGTAGTTATATTGCACCATGATTCTAAGCTGGTTAACGCCGACGGCCAGTCTTTTAAGATTAGGCAGTACGATTACCAGACGCTCAAGGGCCACAAGCCCGACTTAACTACTTTCGAAGAAGTTTTGGAAACTATCGGCCATCCCGTGCCGCTGTACATCGAAGTTAAGCCCCGAGAGCCGGTTAAGCCCATCGTTAAAATAATTAATAGATACCTGGCCAAAGGCTGGCAGCCGGACTACTTCTGGCTCGGCTCCAAGAAGCAGAAAACCCTACTGGAGCTGCACGCCGCGTTGCCGGAGATTCCAAAGATCGTTATCGAGCCCTGGAGCGGCGTCCGGGCCCACTACCGCGCCCGGCAGCTAGACGCCAAACGGGTTAGCATGAACCAGCACTGGCTGTGGTGGGGCTTCATCCGCGGCTTCAAGAACAGCGACCGGGAGCTCTACGCCTATACTTTGAACGATCCGCGCAAGGCCAGGCGCTGGGCCGGTTACGGACTGGCCGGTGTCGTCACCGATTATCCCGACAAATTTGAAAAACCTAAAACCTGACCTGTTAAACTAGTACCATGAAGGTTGTTTTGGACCACACGCAGGCCGAGGCGTCGAATATCACGACGTTTTATTTTAAGCCCGAGAAGCCGGTCCGCTATACCGCCGGCCAGTTCATCGAGCTGACGGTTAAGCACCCCCGCCCTGACCAGCGCGGCATTAAGCACTGGTTCACCTTATCTTCCTCGCCGACCGATCCGCTGCTGACCATCACGACTAAATTCGCCGGCGACAAGAGCAGCTCGTTCAAACGGGCGTTGTTTAGGCTCCAGCCCGGCGCCGAGCTGTTAATGAGCGACCCGATGGGTGATTTCGTCCTGCCGAAACTCATCCAGACACCCCTGGTCTTCGTGGCCGGCGGCATCGGCTTGACGCCGTTCCACAGCATGCTGTCCTGGCTGGCCTCGACCGGCGAGCAGCGGCCGATTAAATTCCTCTACGGCGTGCGTAGCGAAGACGAAATAATCTTCCAGGAAACTTTTGCCAAAGCCGGCGTTTATCCGACTGTCGTCGTCAGCGAGCCTTCGGCGGCCTGGGGCGGCGAACGCGGCCATTTGAACGTCGACCTTATCTTGGGCTTGGAGAAACCCACCGAAGACAGCCTGATTTACGTTTCCGGCCCCGAGCCAATGGTCGAAGGCCTCGAAAAGGACCTTAAGCAGGCCGGCATCAAAAAGAGCCAGTTGGTGCTGGATTTCTTCCCGAACTACAGCGGTATCTGACTAGCCGCTACCGAACGGCGGTATAAACGTCCGACGGGCCGATTTGGCGCATCACCACCTGGAACAGCTGCAAATGGCGGGCCCGGAACGCGCCGGCGCAGCACAGCAAGTAGTATGTCCACATGCGATAGAAGCGCTCGTCGTACTTTTTGCTTAACTCAGGGTAGCTTTTGACGAAATTGGCGTGCCAGGCCATCAGGGTCCGGTCATAAAACGGCCCGAAATTCTGGACGTCCTCGATGATAAATTTGTTCTCGACGGCCCGGCTGATCTGGGTCAGCGACGGTATGATGCCGCCGGGGAAGATGTATTTGTCGATCCAGGGGTCGGTAACGTTGACCGACCGGTTGCCGCCGATGGCATGGTGCAGCATCAGGCCGTTGTCGGCCAGCAGACGGCCGCATTTGTCGAAAAAGGTTTTGTAATTCTTGGAGCCGACGTGCTCGAGCATACCAATAGAGACGATACGGTCAAACTTGCCGGTTACGTGGCGGTAGTCCTTTTGCAAAATCTTGACCGGCAAGCCCTTGGTGCGCTTCCTGGCTATTTTGACCTGTTCGATAGCCGGCGAGATGCCGGTTACGATGACGCCGTACTTCTTAGCCGCGTATTCCGAGAAACCGCCCCAGCCGCAGCCGATGTCCAGCAATGTCATGCCTTTCTTAAGGTGCAGCTTGCGGCAGACCAGATCCAGTTTGGCGGTCTGGGCGGCGTCAAGGTCGGCCGCGTCCTGCCAATAGGCGCAGCTATATATCATGTTGCTGTCCAGCATGCGTTCGTACAAGTCATTGCCGATATCATAATGGTGCGACGCGTTGCGCTTGGCCCGGGCCGCCGTCTGGCGGTTGAGTAGCAGTGACTTGGCGAACGAACGGGCCAGCTTGGGGGTGATATGGACCTTGTCGAGGAGGCTGGCCGCCAGCAGGCGGCTGATCAGTTCGTCTACCCGTTTGGCGTCCCACCAACCGTCCATGTAGGCTTCGCCCAGGCCGAGTTCGCGCTGGGCCAGGATGCGGTTATAAACCCGCTCGTCATGGACCTGAATATCAAACCGCCGGCTGCCGTTTATCTTGACATCGGCCAGGGAAAGCAGGTGTTCAACCGTCTTCTTTGCATCAGACATATTTTTAGTATATCATAGCTTTTCGCTTATGTTTTTAGTTCTGGACGGGGTGGGAGCGGTCTTCGAGATATTCGCGGATTTTGAGGGCGGCGGTGGCGCCTTCGCCGGCGGCCGAGGCGATTTGCATGGTGGCGCCGCTGCGAATGTCGCCAGCCGCGAAAACGCCCCGGATACTGGTATGCAGGTGTTGGTCGGTCATGACGAAGCCAATGTCGTCGAGCTTGATCGGAGACGGTTTCAGGAACTGCGAATTCGGCTCCAGGCCGACGAACACGAAGACGCCGTCGGTCGGGAAATCGACTTTCTTGCTGTCTTTGGTGCCGATAACTTTGGTCACGAACTTCTCTTCGCCGACAATTTCGTCAGTCGTCGTGCCCAGGTGAACGGTAACCTTGCCTTGTTTAACGAATTCTTCGAGCTCGTGCTGCAAAATATCGCTGGCCTTGATGGTAGAACGCACCAGCAGATCGATGTGCGAGGCGAAACGGGTCAGAAAGATGGTCTCCTGGATGGCCGAATTGCCGCCGCCGACGACGACCAGCCGCTTGTCGCGGTAAAAGGCGCCGTCGCAAGTGGCGCAGTAATGGACACCGCGGGCGTAGTACTGCTGCTCGCCGGGCACGCCGATTTTTTTATAATCCGAACCGGTGGCGATTAGGACGGCCCGGGCCAGCATGTCGCCGCTGGTGGTTTCCAGCCGCTTGAGCTTGCCTTCGTCGTGAATGGCCGTGACTTCGCCGAGTTCGATAACCGCGCCGAAGCGTTCGGCCTGCTTGCGCAGCTCCTCGGACAGTTTGAGCCCCTCGACGCCGTCGGCGAAACCGGGGTAATTATCAATCTTGTCGGTGACGGCCGCCAAGCCGCCAACGACGCCGCGCTCGAACAGGACCGTCTCAATGTCTTCGCGGGTCGTGTAAATCGCCGCCGACAGCGCGGCCGGCCCGGCGCCGATGATAATTACATCATGCTGGGGAATGTCTTGGGGGTCTGCCATGCCTTAAAGCTCAGGCTACTGCCGGGGCTAGGCGGGCCAGGTTATAGCCGACAATGACTTCTTGCGAGTCATCCTGCTTAGTGACTACGGTTACCGGGACGGTCATAGCGCCGCTAAGGTCTATGGCTTCGGCTTGGCGATGGGGGTGCTCGTCGAGGTTGACTTCTTCGTAAGTCATGCCTTTGGCGCCCAGGTACTTCTTAACCATCTGGCAGTAGCCGCAGGTGTTGGTAGTGAAGATAGTGATGTTTTTGACCATTTGGTCCCCCTCGTTAAGCGCCTTTGATACCTCACCGTGTCTCTCAGGTACGGCTACAGTCGTTTGCTAAGGCGCGTTTGTTTATTTTGATGTGCTCTAGTTCAGAACAATTCTGACTGTACTAATGATTATATATAGCGCTCGCATAAAATTCAAGACACTATATATTGTGCTTTTTAATACATTTGGCGCTTATCTTGGAATTCCCTGAGGGCTACTTGGCGATCGAGTGCAGCGTGACATCGAAGACCAGGTCGGCGTTAGCCGGGATGCCCGAACCGGACGGCGGGCTGGCGCCGTAAGCCAGGTTGGCCGGAATCAGCAGCCGGCGGGTGCCGCCGACTTTCATGCCGGGAATTCCCTGCGACCAGCCGGCAATAACCTGGCTGAGCGGAAATGTGACCGGCTGGCCGGTGTCCTTGGAGCTCTGGAAAATGACGCCGGTGCTGGCCACGGCCCCGGTGTAATCGACGGTCACCGTAGCGCCCGCCTGGACGGTAGCGCCGGTGCCGGGGGTAGTGTCTATCTCCTGCAGGCTGCTGATGGTTGATACGGGCGTGAAATTAGCCAGTTTGGTACCCTGTAACTTGGTTGAATTGTCCACTTTTTTGCTCCCTTGTTTAGATGAAGATGAATTAGTTGTCGCCGACGAACTGGGCGTGGTCGAAGCGCCGTCGCTGGGCTTCTGGTTATGCTGCTGGACTAAACCGTAAATCACGCCGATGGTAAGTGCCGACGAAGTTAGTAAAAAGAGGATCGCGCCGAAAGCGGCGAACGCCCGTTCTCGTTTTCTGGCCATTAAAAATCTCCGTTTGTTGCTTCTATAGTCACAGTATAACTTACGATGGGTAGCTGTTGCCAGCGCTAGTGATGAACAGGTCGTGCGGGTGGCTTTCGCTCAGGGAAGCGCTGGTGATACGGCGCAGGACGGCGGTTTCCCAGAGTTCGGGGATGGACTTGGCGCCGACATAGTAGAAGCCGGAGCGAATGCCTTCGGTCATGGTCTTGACGACGGTGTCCAGGTCGCCGCTGGAGGGCACCAGGCCTTCGACGCCTTCGGCGACCAGGACGGTCTTATCGGTGTAACTCTTACCATGGAATTCATCTTCGGAACTGATCTTCTTGCCGCGTTCCATGGCGCCGATCGAGCCCATGCCGCGGTAGCCCTTGAACTTATAGGTATCGGCGCCGTTGAGGATGCTGCGGAAACGGGCCGGTACTTGGTCGGGCGTGAATTCAATGACTTCGCCCGGCGACTCTTCGGTGGCGGCGAACAGCCGGCCCATCATGACCGATGAAGCCCCGGCCGCCAGGGCCTTGGTGATGTCGCCGAAATAGTTGATGCCGCCGTCGGCGATGACCGGCACGCCATGCTGCTTGGCGACTTCGGCAGACTCGATGATGGCCGTCAGCTGGGGCACGCCCATGCCCGATACGATGCGAGTGGTGCAAATGGCGCCCGGCCCCATGCCGACCCGTAGGCCGTCGGCGCCGGCCTCGATCAGGGCTTCGGCGCCCTCGGCGGTGGCGATATTGCCGGCAATGACATCGACCTTGTGGTGTTTCTTGATGAAGCTAACGGCTTCGATGACGAATTTGGAAAAACCGTGCGCCGAATCGACTACGATAACGTCAACGCCGGCGGCTACCAGCGCCTTGACCCGCTCTTCGTAGCCGGGGCTGGAACCGACGGCCGCGCCGACCAGCCGGCTGGCCTGCTTGACCTTGGCGACTTCGGCCGCCTGGTCCTTGATGGTCAGGTTGCGGTGGATAATGCCGATGCCGCCGGCCTTGCCCAGGGCAATCGCCAGCCGGCTCTCGGTAACGGTGTCCATCGGCGCCGACACCAGCGGTACTTTCAGGCTGATATTACGGGTTAACGGACTGCCGAGATCGATGTCGGAACGAGAAAACCCGGCATAACCGGGTTTCAATAATACGTCGTCAAATGTGAGGGCGGTATCAATACTAATCTGCATAATCAATTCTAAGCCTAAACCACTAGCTTTGTCAAAGGCCGGGCTACTGAATTTAGGCTCTTTTGGCGGAAAATTTAGTTTCGGCGGCCGCGGCGGCGATATCGAGCAGCTTGTTAACTTCGGCATCGGTCAGCGTCCGATCATAGCTGGCGATGGTCAGGCGGAAAGTGACGTTCTTGTGTCCGGCATCATCAGCCGCCTGGTAGAGGTCAACGAAGTCCAGCTTCGGCAGCGTGTTGGCCGGCTGGGCTTTGGCGATTTCCGACCGGACGAAGTCGAACAGCTCCCGATAGGCCAGTTCGGCCGGCACTTTGAGCGTGATATCCTGCGTGACTTTCGGGAAGCGCGGCAGCGGGACGTAACTGGCTGCGGCGGGCGGCTTCAGCAGAGGTGACAGGTCGATTTCGAAACCGGCCGCGTAGTCCGGCAATTTGAGCGCCTGCCGGACCGAAAGCTTAAATTCGCCGACCTCGCCCAAGACCGTATCGCCCAAACGGACAGTCGCCGCGCGGCCCGCTTCGTAGACGTACTTATCCGGGTCCAGGGGTTCGAAAACCACGTCATCGGCCAGCCCGAGCCCGGCCAGCAGGTCCAGCAGAAACTTTTTGGCCTGGTAATAGGCAGCGCCGCCGTATTGCTTGGCAGCTTTGGTATCGGCGGCAAAGACGAAAGCCGTCCTCTCGAATTCCCCGGGCACGCCATCACGTTCCACGCCGGCAATGTGGGTTTTGCCCAGCTCGAAGAGGCCGAAACGGTCATAGCCGGCCTTGACGTTGAGGTGGACCTTGTCGAGCAGACTTGGCAGTAGGCTCAGGCGGTAATATTGCAGGTCGGGACTCAGGGCGTTGGCCACCTGGAAAGCTTCAGCCTTGTCCTGGCCGACTTTCTCGATCAGGTCGCCATGGACGAAACTGTACGTCAGGACCTCGTTGGCGCCGGCGCGGCTTAGAGTCCGGCGGACCGCGGCCTTCAGCTCGAACAGCGGGTCTTTGGTAATCGGCGTCAGGTCACGGCGCGGCAGTTCGAGCGGCAGCTTGTCGTAACCGTACAGCCGGCCGACTTCTTCGACGACGTCCTCTCGCAACTCAATGTCGGTGCGCCAGAACGGAGCCATGACGGTTATTCCGTCATTGTCGGTTTCGATCTTAAATTCTACGTTCTCAAGCAGCTGTTTGATTTCTTCGACCGACAGTTTTAAGCCTAACCGGGCGTTAATAAACTCAGTCGACAATTTAACCGGTTGGTGCAGGCTGTCGCGCTTCAGGACCGCGTCATCCAAATGGTTGTCGTCTAGCGGCGGGCCGGCGACCTTGCCATCGGCGTGATGGCGGATTTCATCGACGATTTTGGCTAGGACGGCCAGGTTTTGCAGCGGGCTTTGGCCTTTGGTGAAGCGGGTTACGGCGTCGGTGAAGAGGCCATGGGTCATGCTGGTGCGCCGGACCGAATACATGTCGAAGTTAGCGCACTCCAGAATGATGTTGGTGGTCTTCTCGTCGACTTCGGTGTCGGCGCCGCCCATCACGCCGCCGACGCCGATCAGCTGCTTATCGGTGGCAATCATAATGGCTTCGGGGCGCGGTTCGATCGTCTTGCCGTTCAATAATTTTAGCTTTTCGCCCGGCTTGGGGTTGCGCACTACGATTACGGCTTCGCCGCCGCTTAAGGCTTTGAGCTTGTCGTAGTCGTAAGCGTGCAGCGGCTGGCCGGTCTCAAGCATGTAGAAATTGGTGTAATCGACAAGGTTGTTGATTGATTTCTGGCCGAGTTCGGCCAAGGCGACCTGTAGCCAGATAGGGCTCGGCCCGACCTTGACGCCGCTCATCGTAATGGAGGTGAAACGCGGCGCTAGTTCAGGCAATTCGTTTCTGATTTCAAGTGGTAATTCAGGCCCTTCGGCAGCCGGAAAATCGGGCCGCGGCACGTACCAATCAGGACTCTTATAAGGCATACCCTGGATACCGGCGAATTCACGCGCTATACCTAGGAAGCCGAAGCAGTCCGGCCGGTGCGTGAACATCTTGTTTTCAATGTCCAGAATAGTGTCGTCCAGGCCGATCGTTTCGGCGAAATCGGCGCCCGGCTGAGCTTCTCCGAGTTCTAAAATGCCGGCGTGGCTATCGCCCAGCGCCAGTTCTTTGGGCGAAGCCAGCATACCGTTACTTACCTGGCCGCGGATTTCGCGGGCTTCAAGCACGAACGGTTCCTTGTCAAAAGTCTCCGGCACTGTCGTGCCTGGCGGCAACCAGGCCACGGTCAGGCCTGCGCGAACGTTTGGCGCGCCGCAAACCACTTGGACGTGGCCTTGTTCGTCTCTCTCGACGTTTTCCACCGCCTTGCCGTCGTCAATTTTGCATAAGCTCAACTTGTCGGCGTCCGGATGCTTAACGCAGGAAATTACCTTGGCGATAACGATGCCCTGGTACTTCTTCCCCAGATCAATGACATCGTCGACACCGCCGAGCTGGGCGCCGACTTTTTGGACCAGTTCGTCGATGCCGATGGCGGCTATATCATCGGCGCTTTGGTACTTCTCGTTGAGCCGCCGGACCATGTTCAGGCTGATTTTCATGAAAACTGCCTCAAGAAGTCTAAACGGGCCGATTCGAAATGCCGGACGTCTTCGACGCCGTATTTCATCATGACCAAGCGGTCGATGCCGCCGCCCCAGGCGAAACCGGTGTAAATATTGGTGTCAATGCCAGCGGCATGCAAGACGTTGGGGTGGATCATGCCGCAGCCCAGCAGCTCGATCCAGCCGGACTGGGAACAGACCTGGCAGCCCCGCTTATCGCAAAACGGGCAGCTGAGCATGAATTCGAACGACGGTTCGGTAAAGGGGAAGTAGAAAGGGTTGGTCTTAACTTCCAGTTCCTTGCCGTAATAGGCCTGCAGAAAAGTCTTGAGGGTAGCGATCAGGTGGCCGGCGTTAATGCCCTTGTCGACGTAAATCCCTTCCAACTGGTAGAAAGTATGCTCGTGGCGGGCATCCAGGTCTTCATTACGAAAAACCCGGCCCGGGATCACGGCGGCAATCGCTTTGCCCGCTTCCAGGTTCGGCTTCAGCTGCTGCAAAACCCGGTTCTGCATGGTCGAAGTATGGGCCGGCGCGATGAATTGCTTGCCGTCTTTGTCGGTCTGCGACGTCATGAAGGTGTCGTAGTCGTCGCGGGCCGGATGGTCTTCGGGGAAGTTCAGCGAGCCGAACATATGGAAATCGTCGTCGATTTCGCGCGACTCGACCGCCGAGAAACCCATCCTATAGAAGATGTCGAGAACGGTTGCCAGCTCGGTCATCAGGGGGTGCTGGCTGCCCTGGCCGCTTGGCAGCAGGCGCGGCCGTCGGCCGGCGGGCACGTTGATGTCAACCGGCGCCGTCACGTCAATCGGCGGCAGCGCTTCGGCCTCGTCCTGGACGGCTTTTAGCAGCCGGTTCAGCTCGTCGCGCAGCCGGTTGATCTCCTGGCCGAAAGCGGCCCGTTCCTCGGCCGGCATGGTTTTAAGCTGGTCGAAGAGGCTGCGGAGTTCCGGACTGCGCAAAACGGCAGTATCGCCTTCTTGGGCGCGGCGCTTCAAATCGTCAGCCAGTTTCTGGTCAATCATCTTACAGGTAATTGTACCAGAGGCCGCTTAAGAGCGGTATGCGCGTTTGGCGGCGCAAGCGATGTTTGGCCTGGGCAGCCAGAGGACTTACTATATGGGTATGGCAAATTTTTCGTTTGACGCGGTCAGCGAGTACGACAAGGCCGAGATGAATAACGTCTTCGACCAGTCGCAGCGCGAGATGGCCAACCGCTACGACTTCAAGGGCACGCCGGCAGCCATAGAGTGGCTGAATGCTGACAAAACCGGGCTGAAAATTACTGGCAGCGGCGCCTGGCAAATCGACGCTATCCTCGATATTGTCCGCAAGAAACTGGCCGCCCGCAACCAGAGCCAAAAGGTATTGGACACCTCGGGCGACGTCGTCGAAAGCAACCTCAAAGCCGTCCAGGAAGTCCCTTTCGTCCAGGGCTTGGGCCAGGACAAGGCCAAAAAGATCACTTCTCTCATCCGTGATAAGTTCCCCAAGGCCAGGACCCAGATCCAAGGCGACGCCGTCCGCGTTACCAGCAACAGCAAGGATGACCTCCAGGCCGTGATGCAGCTGCTGCGCGCCCAGGATTTCGACTTCCCGCTCAGTTTCAATAATTTCCGTTAATCCGTTAAGGTTTTTCTCGCTTGAACGTTTCGTTTAAATGGGCCATGGCGAGCCGGCGCCTCAATATCTTTAGGGCTGCTTCGGGTTCAAGACCACCAGTGGCCCGTTCGTACTGGCGCAGGTAGTCGGCTAAAGCTTGACGAATCACGTCGCTGCGAGTCGTATAATCACGCTCGGCAGTAATGTCAACCTGTTCGAGCAGTAACTTCGGGATAGTTAAAGTGATTTTAGTAGTTCGTAGCATAAAGTTTGAGCAGTATATCAAATAGCTGTACTTTATACCTCTTTTTTAATCAGTGCCCCAGCGAATTGTCCTGGGTATCTGAAGCTGCGCTATACTGAAACGTATGGGGACTTCAGCAAAAACAGACATGTTACCAACTGATTTGCTTGAGCAGACTAAGGCCGTGCTCGAGATGAACGACCGCGGCAATTATACGCAGCCGGCCCACGGCCTATATCCGCACCAGTGGCTGTGGGACAGCTGTTTCATCGCCATCGGCCTGCGGCACCTCGACGTCGAACGGGCTAAGACCGAGCTGCTCAGCCTGCTGCGCGGGCAGTGGCGCAACGGCATGCTGCCGAATATCGTTTTTCGCGACGACCCGCAGTACCGGACCGACCGCAATATCTGGCGCAGCTGGCTGAGCCCGTTCGCGCCCAATGACGTCATGACGACCGGCATCACCCAACCGCCGGTACTGGCCGAAGCCGTCGTCCAGGTCGGCAAGAAGCTGGCTTGGCCGGAACGCCGCCAATGGTACCGCATGGTTTACCCGGCGCTGGTGTCATACCACCAGTGGCTGTATAACGAGCGCGACCCGCACGGCGAGGGCCTGGTGCTGCTAATCCACCCCTGGGAAACTGGCCTCGATAACACGCCGCCATGGATGGCCGAAATGCACGAACACCTGCTGCCGCTATGGATTCGCCTGATTGAAAAAACCCAGCTGGACCGGGTCATCAACCTTTTCCGGCGCGACGCCCGGTCGGTGCCGCTGGACCAGCGTTTTTCGACCATCGAATCGCTGGCCCTGCTGGACATCCAGCGGCGGCTACGGCGCAAGGCCTACGACATTAATAAGATTCTCGACCACTCGCTATTCGCCATCGAAGATTTAACTTTTAACAGCATCCTGATCCGGGCCAATGCCCACTTGCGCGAGATCGCCAAAAGCCTGCGCGAAGACCTGCCCGACAAGCTGGAAGCCAGCATGGCTAAGACCGAAAAGGCTTTCGAGGACCTGTGGGACCCTTATTCCGGCCAATATTATTCACGCGACTTTATCACCCACCGGCTGCTCAAAACGCCCAGTATCGCCACCTTGTTACCCCTATATGCCGGTTCGATTACCAAAGAGCGGGCCGGACAACTGGTGCGCCTGCTCGAAAACGACCAGGCTTTCGGGCCGGCTTACCCGGTGCCGAGCGTGCCGCTCAATTCTTTCTGGTTCCAGCCCAAGCTCTATTGGCAGGGACCGGCTTGGGTCAACATGAACTGGCTGATAATCGACGGCTTGAAACGCTACGGTTTCAACGACCACGCCGCCGCGCTGCGTGAAACGACGCTCGAAATGGTCGCCAAGTCGGGCTGTTCCGAATACTTTGACCCCTTGACCGGCGAAGCGGCCGGCGCCGCCAACTTCTCCTGGACCGCCGCCCTGGCGCTCGACCTCTTGAAAACCGCTAAATAAAGCCATGCCGTACTCCCCCGCCCACAACCACTACCACCTCAGCCGGATGCGGGAAATGGGCCGGATTTACTGGTGTCATAGCATCGGCGCTTCGGGAATTTCGCTGGTCGCCATCTTCATCCCGATCTTCCTGCTGAAAATCGGTTATTCGCTGCACGAGGTGTTCATTTATCTGCTGCTGCAGCAGGCGCTGGCGGCCATCCTGCAATATCCGGCCGCCCGGCTGTTCGAGTACATTAGGCCGCACCGGCTACTGATTATAGGCAACCTCTGGTACGCGCTGCTGTTCGGCCTGCTGGTCACGCTGCAGGCCCGGCATTGGCCGCTGGTGCTGCTGGCCCTGGCCTGGGCGCTGACCCGGACGATTTACTGGGCGGCTTTTCACTACTGTTTCAGCACGGCCCGGGCCCACAAGCATCCGGCCCGCCAGATCGCCGGTATTAACGCCCTGATTATGCTGACGACTACCGCCGCGCCGGCTATCGGCGGCGTGCTGGCGACGGCGTTCGGCATCAGCTATGTTTATTCGGCCGCCATTCTGCTGCTGGTCGTATCCGTTATACCGATGCTCAAAAGAGACGCCGGGCCGAGCCTGACTACGGTCAAGATAACCTGGCAAGAAATCTGGCGTATGCGCCGTGACGCCGTCGCCAACGCCTTCAACGGCACGGTCCTGATGGCCGAAATGAACATCTGGCCGCTCTTCGTTTTTCTGCTGGTCAGCTCCTACGCTGGTATCGGCTTATTGAGTTCGGTCATAGCCGCCAGCAGCATAGTCGTCACCCTATATGTCGGCCGGCGGCAGGAAGCCAAAGGCGAAGGCCACTATATCAACCGCGGCGCGGCCGCTTACGGCCTAACCAGCCTCGGCCGGGCCATCGCCGAAAACACTTTCCAGGTCTTCGGCCTGAACCTGCTCGGCGGCGTCGGCCGGTCGCTCTACGTCACGCCGTACATGAACCGCTACTACACTAACAGCGACGGCGACGGTTCGTTCCGGCTGGGCTACATCACGGTCATGGAAACGTCGTTTTCGCTCGGCGCGGTGCTTTATACGCTGGGGCTGTTAGCCCTGGCGGCAGCGTTCCCCATCAAAACGGTTTTGGCTATCGGTCTGGCTTTCGTCGCCCTGGCGGCCCTCGGCGTGCGGCTGATCCGCCAGCACTAGTCGTCGATTTGGGGCTTGTCGAGCGCTAAGGGTTCGATCGAGGCGTCAGTGTCGGCAATCTTGACGATGTCGCGGTCGATTTTGCCAAGTTCCTTATACGTCGTGTTGAAGTGGCCGACGGTCGTGCCGAGGCTGCTGCCAAGTTTGATCATGTAGCCGTTATGGGCCAGCAGATGTTTGTGCAATTGCTCGATGTTTTTGCGGATTTTTTCAGTATCCTTGTGGATTTCGATTGACCTTAGCCCCTGGACGATCGTCTGCAGCATGGCTGACAAAGTGCTTGGCCCGACAATCGTGACCTTCTTGTCGACAGCGGCGTACTGCATGAGATTGCGGCCGCTGACGCCGCCGAGGCCGACCTTGTTAGCCAGCAGGTCATAATAAATCGCTTCGCTCGGAATGAACATCAGCGCCTGGTCCAGCGTGCCTTTGCCCGGCTTGATGTACTTGGCGGTTTCGTCGATCCGCCGCTTGAGGTCTTCCTTGAAAGCCTTCTCGAGCGCCGGCCTTTCAGCTTCTTTGGCGTCTATCAGGCGGTTGTAGTTCTCTAGCGAGAATTTGCTGTCAATCGGCAGCACGCGGTCATCAAGCAGGATGGCGGCGTCGACGACCAGGCCTTCGCCCAGCTTATATTGGAGCTGGTAAGCGCCCGGCGGCAGCGTGTTCTTGAGGATCTGTTCCAGGTAGTATTCGCCGAGCACGCCGCGCTGCTTCGGGTTTTGCAAAACGTTTTGCAGGGTTTTAAGTTCGGAGGCGATGTCGCCGACGTTCTTATTGGTGCGGTCGAGTTCGGTTAACTTCTGGGTGACGTCGGCTATGATCTTGCTGCTGGCCGCGAACTGGGCCGTCATCTGTTTATTGCTCGCTCCTAGCTGGTCGCTCAGCTGTTTTTGTAGCCCATCTTTGAGCTGTGTGACGTTATTGTTCAGCTCCGTCAAGTCGGCCTTGAGCATGAGCGCCGAGCCGGTATCGGTTTTTGGACGTGTCTGTTGCCAGAAGGCAAAAGCTGCCAGCAACAGGCATAGTACCCCCAAAACAATAACCGCGGCAATCATACCTCTTATTGTAACTCATGATCATAATTTGACTTATTTACACTTTTATATTATTTTATTGTATATGCCTGGTGCCCCTGACCCTGAGATTAAGTTTGAAACTCCTACGATTAGCGAGGGTGTGGCCTTTGCTATCGGCAGCGTGGCCGGAGTTGGCGCCGGGCTTCTCATATACTCTTCTAAGCCCAATCCTGCCGCAAGTGCGGAGCAAAAAATCGGTGCTTACCAGGCCCAAATTTATAACATTGAGCATACCGTTAATGACTTGCCCGTGCATGCTTCCAGCACCCAAACTGCCGTTACGTCTTCCTTGATAAAGACTATAGGCGCGGACGAAAAACACATCCAGACCCTAATCGCGAATAAGCCGCCGGCTCACGATAACACCGGCACAGAAGCCGGCATCATGCTTGAAGGCGCAACAGTATTAGGCTTGGCCTTTGCGGTAGCCAGTGTAGCCATACGAAACGTGGCATACCGGCACAGGAAGAAACAGGCTCAAGCGTTCAAGGACTCTGTCGAGAAAGATTTGGGCGGATTGTCAGTCAGGCACCCCGAAGGAAGCTAGTTTTCGATGGTGACGGCGGTGCCGACAGAGGCCCAGTTGTAGAGCCAAGCGGCGGTCGCCAGCGGCAGTTCGACGCAGCCGTGCGAAGCGTCCGACGAATCAGGGCTGATATTGCCGAAATCGCTGTCCGAGCGCCAGGTGGCGTCATGGAAACCGTAACTGCCGTACTGGTTGCGCAGGAAAGGCATCCAGTAAGACACCGGGTCGCTCCAGCTGCCGGTGGTGTCAGAGCCGGTCAGCGTCAAGTCCCGCTCTTTGGCGGAAATGTGGTAAGTGCCGGTCGGCGTCAGGTCGGCCGCCAGGTACTCTATCCCGGTAACGACCGGTGAATCATAGACGGTCGTCGCGCCCTGGCAGGCCCAGAGGTGCCGCTGGCTGATGCTGACCAGGACCAGCCGGTCGAGGCTGTTGCCGGCACAGTGGTTGGTGACGGCCGGTACGGCGGCCGGGGCGGCAACGGGCGTCTTGCTTGGGGTTTTGGCAGCTACCGGCTGCTTGGCGGGTGAGAAGCCGCCCTTCAGCACAAATAAGCCGGCCGCGATGATTAACAGAACTGTGACGAGCAGGGGCAAGCGCTGGTTCTTCCTGCCCCTGGCCTTAGCCTTGGATACCGCCTTGACGGGTCGGGCCGGCCGCCGGTTCGAGCGGTAATAGGAATAGCCGACCAGACTGCCCGGCCGGACGGTTTTTTGATTGAGGGAAGTGGCACTCATATAGCTGTTGACGCCGCCTTTTAGGTGAAGCGGTTACCCGATACTACTAGTTTTGGTTGAATTTTGGCTGTATTTATTTTTATAGAAGCATCCCTAGTATACCACTTTTGTCAGGCAAAACGGGTCACGATGAACATGAAGATGACGCCCAGAACCGTCAAGCCGATAGTCTGGTAGCTGGAATGTTTGCTGTGGGCCTCCGGCAAAATTTCGCTGGCGCCGATGTACAGCAGGAAGCCGGCGAAAAAGCCCAAATAAAGCGTCAGCCCGTTATCCGAAACCGTGAACAAGAAGGTGCTAAGCACGCCCAGAATCGGCGTCGAAGCGTCCAAGAGCAGGAAGAGGAAAGCCTTGCGCGAACGGTTCTTATTAAGCAGCATCAGGTTGACGGTGTTCAGCCCGTCGGTGAAATCGTGGGCGATAACGGCGATAGCCACGGTGATACCGACGGCCGTGCCGGCCTGGAATCCCAGCCCGATACCGACGCCGTCGAGAAAGCTGTGGCCGCTCAGCGCCAGGGCGCTGGCCACGCCGACCTGCGGATGCTTGTGGACCTCGTATTCGGCTTCGTTAGTGTGGTGGATGAGGATGCTTTTCTCGATGATGTGGAACAGCAGGAAGCCGCTGACCAGGGCGACCATGGCGCCGGTCGGGCTGCGGTGCTCGGCGGTTAGAATTTTAAAGATTTCCGGCAGCAGGTCGAAGGCCACCACGCCCATCAGCACGCCGGCCGTATAGCCCAGGAAACGGTGCAAACGGTCCTTATTCCGCAGGCCGATTAGGCCGCCGGAGAGGGTTGATACGAACGTGGCGAGTGAAAGTAGGATTGGTGTCATGGCTTCCAGACTACACGAACTGGGATTTTTATTGCAAATTTGTCGCAATTCGTGCTATATTTGCGAAGTATGGCCGAACCCCTCGAACAGTTGAAAAACACCTTGAAACAACATGGCCAGAGCCTGACTAAGGCCCGCCAGGTTATCTTCGCCGCGCTCGTCGACAAGGAGCCGCAAACGATGCGCGAAGTCGTGGCCGGCTGCGCTGAGCAGGTTGACCGGGCCAGCGTTTACCGGACAATCGCTTTGTTCGAGCGCATCGGCGTCGTCCAGCGGCTGCAGATCGGCTGGAAGTACAAGCTGGAGCTGAGCGACGCTTTCCACCACCATCACCACCACTTGACCTGCCTGAAATGCGGCCGGACTTTCCCCTTGCCCGCAGACGAGCAATTGGAAAAACGCCTGAAAGCCCTGGCTGGCAGCCGGAATTTCATCATGCGGGGCCACCAATTGGAAATCCAGGGCCTCTGCCAGACCTGTCATAAAACCTCATAAAAACATAGAACCGGCGCGATATACGGCCGGTTCGGTAGGAAGCCTCACACTTCCTTTATTCAGCTTATGCCCGGTCCAGTCAAAATGCAATGTGACTTCCGTCACAATCTCTAGAGGCCGCTAGCCTGAATTCTGGCGGGCTTGCTTGGCCTGGTGCGAAGCCACGAACGACGCGCC